>Ga0126369_10000584_pt1 | contig 24091 bp, 20 predicted proteins | sample PanSoiMetaPlot_1_FD_109646 | JGI IMG/M metagenome (GOLD analysis project Ga0126369, IMG submission 109646) | Tropical forest soil microbial communities from Panama - MetaG Plot_1 | ecosystem: Environmental > Terrestrial > Soil > Tropical forest > Bulk soil | place: Panama | collected 2016-02-17
AATCCACGTTCCGGTCCCCTCCCCCGAACGCATTGATGTACATCCGGTAATCGGGGCCCAGCCTGAAAGAAGCTTGCGCCTCCGCGCCCCACAAAAGCAGGGTTGCGATCGCAACTGCGGCGGCGCTGGGAAGGGGCGCCACGGCCGAGCCGCCACCGTCCGGCGCACGGGCCGAGGCGCGGCGGGAGGACCACCAGCTCAAGAGCTGGGCGGTGAAATATCCAGACAGCAGCAAGAACGCCGGCAACACCGACGTGAAGAAGCGACCCCATTTGGAGCCCGCTGTCGAGAGAATGACGAACCAGACACCCGTCCAAGACAGCATCAGCCGATGAGCGGGACGCCGCATCCAGATCGCCAACCCCAAGCCACCCGCCGCCGTTACCACGGTGAGGGGTGAGAGCTTCACCGCGGCGAACACCAAATAGAACCAGGGCGGAGTGCCGGCGAGCCAATGGCCGGTGAGGTTGTGAAACAGGTCTCCCATGAAGAACAACGAGCCATGGATGGTCTGCTTTCCAGATGTGTAGCTCATGCCATAAGCCCAGTTCGACGGCATGAACGGCGTCCAGTTGAGCACCGCGAACACCGCGAAGCTGACCGCCACCAGCCAGAACCACCGGCGCACGCGAATTCGCCAGCGAGTCTGGGGAAGCACCGAGAGGTAAAACACCAGCGGGATCGGAGCGAAGAACAGAAAGTACTTCGACGCCAACATCGCCCCGAGCGATGCGGCCCCGAGGTATTCCCAACGGCGTTGAGTGCGGGTGTCTTGGTCGTCTGCGGCCGCCTTGGCTTCCGCCGCGCACCACAGCAACAGCATCAAAAACAGACCCAGCAGGGTGTCCTCTTTGCCCACCCGCTGGTAGCCGATGAAGGTCGTCGAAAAAGCCGCTAAACCGGCGGCCCAGAGGCCAGCCAACTTTCCAAACGTCCGCCGTCCGAGTTGGGCCACCGCCCAAATCGACGCGGTCCCGGCGAGCACGTTCGGGGCGCGGACCATCGTCTCCGGGGCCCAATGTAGTTTGCGGCCCACCTCGATGCACAGGGCGATGAGCCACTTCATGAGCATCGGGTGTTCGACGTCGTCTCCCCCAAAATCTCCCTGGAGGTAGCGGTTGGCGGCGAGCCACTTATGAATTTCGTCGTCGGCGAATCCCAGCTGCGAAAGCCCGCGCGCGCGCAGCCAAAACCCCGCGCCTATCAGCAGGGCTAAAATAACCCATTCAAATCCCTGCCAGCGGGCAACCCGGCCGCGCAGTTCCGGCTCTGGCAAGCGGCTCACGGCCGACGACTCAATGCGCCACGCTCAAGCGTGGACCCGTGATGCCCAACACCGCGCGCCGGTACCATGACCAACAGTGCGTCACACCTTCGAGGATCGACACCTTAGGCGCGTATCCGAGCAGCTGGCGCGCCTTGCCGATGTCCGCGTGGGTAGCGGAGGCATCGGAGCTCAACTTGGGCTCGGCGACGAAGCGGGCCCTTCTGCCGACCAGCTCCTCGATCGTATGGACGAATTCCAACAGCAGAGTTGGCTCTCCTCGCCCGAGGTTGAAGAGCTCGTAGCCGAGAGGCCGGTCGGACGCGGCGATGATCCCGGCCACGATGTCGCTCACGTAAGTCCAGTCGCGATACATGTTGCCGGCGCCATAGAGCGGCAACTTCTGCCCAGTGTAGATGCTCTGCAATACCTTGAACGCCATCATGTCCGGTCGGTTTCGCGGGCCGTAGACCGTGAACAGTCGAACTGCGGTGAAATTGAGACCGTAAAGATGGTGGTAAGTGTGACCCAACAGCTCGGCGGCGCGCTTGGTCGCGGCGTAGGGAGAAAGTTGACGATCAGCCGGCATGTCCTCCTGAAATGGAAGCTTGACGCTGTTGCCGTAGACGGACGAGGTTGATGCGAAGACCAGGTTTCCGAGCCCGTGAACGCGCGCCGCTTCGAGCAGGTTCAACGTTCCACTTACGTTGACATCGACGTAGACGTCGGGTTGCTCAATGGAGGCTCGCACGCCGGCCATCGCTGCCAGGTGGATGACGGAGTCGAGACGGTGCGCCGCGAAAATCGAGTTCACCAACTCTCGGTTGCGGATGTCGCCCTCGACAAAGAAGAACCGATTGGAGCCAGGCGCCGCCATCACCTCCGCCACATTGGTCCGCTTCTGGCCCACGTCGTAGTACGGGTCGAAGTTGTCCAGGCCGATTACCTGGTCTCCCCGGCTCAGCAACGCTTCGGCAACGTGGCTGCCGATAAAGCCTGCGGCTCCGGTGACGAGAACTCTCCTGCTCACGCCGTTACCCCCTGGGTAAGGGTCACCCTGCTTTTTTCGATGCGACCGAACTGCCATTGAGCACCTATGATGCCCGGCCACCGAGCCGGTTTCCGAGCTTTTTTCGTACTACGAGCGCCTGCCGAACGCTAAGAAAAGCAGCGGCAGCCCCAAATCTTTTCCCCAGCGGGTTGAGCACGGACATCGACCCCCTCCGAGAGTACTCGATGGGACTGGGAGTGCGCATAACTTGCGTAGCTCTCACGCCACTGAGCAAAGCCTTGCAGCGGACCGGTCCACCAGCCATTTCACCGTCCCATTGCTTGGTCGGATCCGCTGCGCCGGGAGCGGATCCGTTTCGCCCGTCGGCTGCAGCACCCTGCACAGCGCCTCGGCCTTGTCTTCGCCCGCTACCAGAAACAGCACCAAAGCCGCGGCGTTGAGTACGGGCAGGGTGAGCGTAATCCGAAACTGGTTGAGCTTGGGCACCCAGCGCGCGCTGACCAATTGATGGGGTCCTTCGACCTCAGAGCTTCCTGGAAAAAGCGAGGCGGTGTGTCCATCTGCGCCTAGGCCGAGGAGGACCAGATCGAATCTCGGAGGCTGTTGTTCCCCGATGTTGAATGCGCGTCGGAGCTCGTCCTCGTAGGCTCGCGCGGCGCGGTGTGGATCGGGATCTTCACCGTGAATGCGATGGATGTTTTCTGAGGGTACCGGTACCTTCGAGAGCATCTCTTCATAGGCCATCCGATAATTACTGTCCGAGTGAGTCGGTGGAACGTGCCGCTCATCTCCCCAGAAAAAATGAAGGCGGCGCCCTGGAAGCTTGTCCCTGAATTCGGCCGACGCGAGCAATCGGTACAAGCGTTTGGGCGTGGAACCTCCGGACAAAGCAATCCTAAACGGCGCGGAATCTTCGTTCACCGCTCTGAGGAACTCATCGGCAGCCGCCCTGCTCAGCTCTTCGAGGTCGGCGAACACCCGAAACTGCCGCTCTGTCGGACTCATCAGGCTACCTCCCTCGGTGGGTGGCTCGGCGCGGCTTGTGCCGAAAGGGGCCCATAACCTGGGTCCAACGCGCCGCGCCCATCAGTCCGAGGTGGCGGTTGAGCACCACCTGGATGGGAATCGTTTCCATGAGTGGCCGCAGCCTGCCTTTGTCCAAAAAGGCCTCCGTGAAAATCGGATCCTTGAGCTTGCTCACAATCTTCGGAGCGATCCCGCCGGCCAGATACACTCCCGCGGTGGCCATGAACTTGAGCGCCAGATTCCCGGCCTCGCTTCCGTAGATCTCGACAAACAGGCTCAACGCCCTCTCGCAGAGAGCGGATTTCGCTTCCAGCGCGAGTCGCGAAATTGTCGCCGCCGGATCCCCGTGTCTGACTTCTTCGGCCAGCCAGGTAGGCTCTTCCTCTTTGCCCGTGTCGCGAAGAAAGCGGTAAAGGTTGTACAGCCCGGGTCCCGAGAGGACGCGCTCGGTGCTCACGTGGCCAAACTCCGCCGAGAGGTAGTGCAACAGCTGAACCTGCACAGCGTTTCGTGGGGCAAAGTCAGAATGCCCGCCTTCGCTGGGAATGGGTCGCCGCGCTTTTCCATCCCAGTACAATCCCGCTTCGCCTAAACCGGTCCCGGCGGAAATCACCACGGCGTTGGAATTTGGGTCTCCGGTTCCGTCCTTGAGCAGGGCGAAGTCTTCGGGCTGAAGCGCGTCGATTCCCCAGGCGCTGGCTTCCAAGTCATTGAGCAGCCCGACGGTGCGGACCCCGAGCTTCTTCGACAAGGCAGTTGCATCCACTACCCAGGCGAGGTTGGTGGTTTCTACCCGCCCGTTGCGGACCGGTCCGGCCACTCCAAAGCAGGCGATGTCTATCCGCTGCCGATGCGAGCGCCGGAACTGATCGAGGATCTCTTCCAGGCTTTGGTATTGGCGACTGGGGTAACTCTCCACCACAACCAGGCGAAGCGAGCCGCGATGTTGCTCGCACAGGCCGAGGGCGGTTTTGGTTCCGCCGATGTCACCGCCCAGAACCATTTCTCATTCAGATACGATCCACTGCCGCCCATCCCGCGCGATTAACTCGTCAGCCGCCAGTGGCCCCCAACTCCCCGCCGGATAATTTGGAAAGTCTCGGGGTGGCAGGCTGGCCCAGACGTCTAGGATCGGGGTGACCACCCGCCACGCGGTCTCAACCATGTCTTCGCGGTGGAACAAAGTCGAATCTCCAATCATGCAGTCGTGGAGTAACCGCTCGTAGCCGGTGGCCTCGGTCCTGACCCCGAACTCTTGGTAGTTGAAGTGGAGCTCCACGGTCTTGAGCTGGATCTCCGGGCCCGGGACCTTAGCCTTGATCCGGAGCCGAATGCCTTCGTCGGGCTGCACGTGGATGATGAGGCGATTGCTTTCGATTTTGTCCAACCCAGTCTGCCGGAAGAACAACAGCGGGGGCCGATTGAACTGAATCACGATTTCGGTATCCCGGCGGGCGAGCCGCTTGCCGGAGCGCAGGTAGAACGGGACGCCGGCCCAGCGCCAGTTGTCGATAAACAGCTTCAGGGCGGCGAAAGTCTCGGTCTTGGAATTGGCCAACACCTTTGGCTCGGAACGGTATCCGGGCACTGTCTCTCCGTTGATTATTCCTGGGCCATATTGCCCACGGGCCGCGTTGCTGAGAATCTCTTCTGGCTGCAGCGGTCGAATCGCGCTCAGTACCTTCTCTTTCTCATTTCGCACTCCCTCGCCCTGGAAGGAAACCGGCGGCTCCATCGCCACCAAAGCGAGGAGTTGAAACATGTGGTTTTGAATGACGTCGCGCAAAGCCCCAGTCTGGTCGTAGAAGGCGCCACGGCCTTCGATCCCCAGGTCCTCTGCCACCATCAGCTGCACGTGGTCTACGTAGCGGCGGTTCCAGACCGGCTCGAAGATGCCGTTCGCAAACCGGAGCACGAAGATGTTCTGAACGGTTTCTTTTCCGAGGTAGTGATCGATTCGATAGATCTGATCCTCGCTCAGCACTTGGTCCAGTTGGCGGTTCAGTTCCCGCGCCGATTCGAGATCCGTTCCGAAGGGCTTTTCGACGATCACACGGACCCACCCTCGGCCCTGAGGCTGGGCCAGTTTGGCATCGCCCAGGTGGCGAACGATGGGCGCGAACGCTTGGGGGGGCGTGGCCAGATAGTAAAGGATGTTGCCGTCGGTCTGATGTTTCTTCGCCAGTTCCGAGATTCGGGCGGCGAGCGCCTTATAGGTTTGCGGGTCGTTGATGTCGCCCGCCAGGTAGTAGATCCGACGCGCGAACTCTTCCCATACCTTCGCCTCGACTGGGCCAGCTGACAGCTTCGCGATCTCGCGCCTCAACTGCTCTCGAAACTCAGAATCGCTCACTGGGGTTCGCGACACGCCCAAAATCGCATAGTCGTCCGGCATCAGTCCGTAGGAGACCAAATTGCACAGGGCTGGAACGAGCTTGCGTTTGTTCAAGTCGCCCGAAGCACCAAAAATCACAATGACGCAACGATTCGCTGGGGGTCCGCTTGGGCTCGGCCTCGTCTCGTCCGCCATCGAGGTCTCCGTCTCAGTGGCCCGACGGTTGCTCGAGATGTCCGCCAAATTGTTGCCGCATAGCGGACAAGATTTTTTCAGCGAAGGTGTGTTGCTGTCGAGAACGGAAGCGAGTGTAGAGCGCGGCCGAAAGCACGGTGGCGGGCACCGCTTCTTCGATCGCCGCCTGAATCGTCCAGCGGCCTTCGCCAGAATCCGCCACGTGGCCCTGATACTTCTCGAGCTGCGAGTCTTGGTTGAGGGCGATCGCTGTCAGATCCAAGAGCCAGGAAGCTACCACGCTTCCCCTTCGCCACACCTCGGCGATTTCGCCAAGCGGCAGGCTGTAACGATGCTCGGGAGCAAGAGCCTCGCTCGATGCGTTGCGAAGGATGTCGAATCCCTCGGCGTAAGCCTGCATCAAGCCGTACTCGATGCCGTTGTGCACCATCTTCACAAAGTGCCCCGAGCCGGACGGACCGCAATGGACATAGCCGCGATCAGCGGTGGTCTTTTTTGCCCGGTTGGGGGTCGTCGGCGCGGCCCCTTCTCCAGGCGCGAGCGTCTGGAAAATTGGGTCCAGACGGCGGACCACGTCCGGTTCGCCTCCGATCATCAACGAGTAGCCCCGCTCGAGTCCCCAGACGCCGCCGCTGGTACCGACGTCGACGTAGTAAATGCCTGTTTCCCGCAGCATTTGAGCGCGACGAACGTCGTCTTTGAAGTGAGAATTTCCTCCGTCGATGATCACGTCACCTGCTTCAAAAAGCGGCGCGAGCGCCTTGACGGTGTTTTCCGTCGACGCGCCAGCTGGGACCATGATCCACGCCGCCCGGGGCTTCTCGAGTTTCTTCACGAACTCGTCTAGAGAGTTGCTGCCCACCGCGCCTTCCGAGGCCAGCTTCTGGACCTGTTGAGGAGTGCGGTCGTAAACGACGCAAGAGTGTCCGCCCTTGATCAGCCGCCGCACCATGTTGGCGCCCATTCTTCCGAGTCCCACCATTCCCAGTTGCATGGTCCTTCTCCTATTGCGATGCGAGGTGCTCTACGCCCCGATCAGCGGAGTAACAGTCGTGACAGATGCCCGCCCGAATTCCGACGACCTTACTGGCGGCGCCGGCAACCAGCTGCTTGAGCTCGAAGCCAGCGTGATCAGCGGCGAGAGCAATCCGCACCAACGCCTCGGGATCCGCTAGTCCTCGAGCGGAGGCTGCGGGCCAGGAACGATTCCCGCGATATCCGGGTCCTCTCCCTCGGGCAACGCGGTCTGAGTGAGGCGGTCGGCCTTTTCCTTTCGGCGTTGCTCGCGGCGTTCTTCTTTGAGCCGCCGCTTCTCCGCGCGAGCGAGTTCTTTCTGGCGCTTTGAAGCACCCGGGTGGGACATAACGCGACTCGCCATAGCCGGGTTTTTGGCAAAAGTCGAGCTAAGGTCGGCTCTTTGGGGGGCCAATCACTGGCCCGAAAAAGGCGTCTGGCGGCGCAGCGTTGCTCAGGGAGTCTGGTTGGCTGCGGCTTCTTTGCGGCGCGCGGCCTTCCATCCGCGTAGCCGCTCGAGCAGCTCCGGCCGGCTCTGGGCCAAGATCTCCGCGGCGAAAAGAGCGGCGTTGGCCGCTCCGGGCTTGCCGATGGCCATCGTGGCTACCGGGGTGCCTTTGGGCATCTGCACGATGGAGAGCAATGCGTCGAGGCCGTTGAGGGACGTCGAAGCCACCGGCACGCCGATGACCGGCACCAGGCTCTTGGCGGCGATCATTCCCGGCAGGTGCGCCGCCCCGCCGGCGCCGGCGATGACGATGCGAATGCCGCGTTTTTCGGCGTTCTCCACGTATTCGAACAACAGGTCCGGCGTTCGATGTGCCGATATGATTCGAACTTCGTTCGGAATCTGGAGCTCATCGAGGACGTCCTTGGCGGGCTGCAGCGTATCGAGGTCCGTCTTGCTGCCCATCAAGATTGCCACCCAAGGCGTCGTCGATTCGGTCATGGTCTCATTCTTTCCACCTTGAACCGACGCCGTCGATCTTTTTCAATGTGATCGGCGGATGCGCACCTTTGCTTGCACGCCGGCCGCTCATTCAGGACACTTAAGGTCATGAGCCAAGTTGCCGCTGACCCGCGCGGTTCGTCCAACCCGACGCTGTTGCTGGTCGACGACGACGAAACGCTGCGGGAGCGGTTGGCGCGCGCGTTCCGCGACCGCGGAATGGAGGTTCTTACCGCCGCCAGCTACGAGGAGGCGGTACGGCTCGCGACGGCCCAATCCCCCGAGCTGGCGGTGGTGGACCTGAGAATGCCAGGGCGTGCCGGAATGGAACTGGTGCAAACGCTTAAGGGAATCGATCCCACCACGCGGATCGTGGTGCTGACGGGTTACGGCAGTATTGCCACGGCGATCGAAGCGGTGCGGCTCGGGGCCACCTACTATCTGCCCAAGCCCGCAGACGCCGATGAAATCCTGAGCGCGTTCAATCGAGATCGGCCGGGATCCGTGCCACTGTCAAATGAGCAGCCTCCGACGCCTTCTTTGGCGAGGGCCGAATGGGAGCACATTCAAAGGGTTTTGACCGACTGCCAGGGAAATATTTCGGAGGCCTCGAGGCGCTTGGGCATCCACCGCCGCTCACTTCAGCGAAAGCTTCAAAAGCATCCACCGCGAAGCTGAAGCCCAGCGCCTTCGCGGCAGCTTACCCGGGAGAGGAGCTCGCGGATACCGGTCGAGAGGTGAGCGACTTTCTGGGCAAGACCAGCGTGGCGATGGTCCCGCGCGGAACTCGAGGGGCCAGCTCGAGCTGTCCTCCCAATTGCTCGAGCAATGAGCGAGTCAAGAAGAGGCCAAGACCCATGCCTTCGCCGGGCTGTTTCGTAGTGAAGAAGGGCTCGCCCGCATGCGCCAGCACTTCCGGCGACATCCCCAAGCCCTGGTCAGAAACCTCGATTCGCAAGTTCTCTCCGTCCTCGCGAAGCCGCAAAAGGATCGGGGATCCATCTTTGGAGGCTTGCAGCGCGTTTCGAAGGACCGCGTTGACCGCTTGGCTGAAAGCTCTTGGAGGAACGTTGACGGCCGCCTGCTCACAACCGTTTAGGTCAATCTGAACCCGATCGCGTTCCTTGAGGCTGCGCAGCGCGTTTTCAACCAGTGCCCTCACGTTGGACGCTTCGGGCGCCTCGCCTCGGCTCTGCCCCGCATCGGCCGCGAGTTGGGAGAGGATCCCGCGGCATCGCTCCACCTCTTGCCGGATCAACTTCGCATCGGCGATTGCGCTGGAAGTGTCCTGTTGCCGTTCCAGCTGCCTCTCCAGTTCGCGCGCGGCAACGGTGATTGTGGACAGAGGCGTTGCCAATTCATGCGCCGCTCCCGCAGCGAGGGTCGCCAGCGAAGCCAGTTTTCCGCTCCGCTCGGCGTCCTGCCGGGCGAGTTCCGCAACCCGCTCGCGCTCGCGCAGCATCCGAACCGTCCGTTGGATGAAGTAGACGAGAAGTACGGCTGCTACCGCGAATGAAAGCCAAAGCTCCCTGAGCTGCCACTCCAAAGGATCTGACGAAGCGGTGCCGCTGGTTTCGGGGACGAGGGATCGACTCAGAAACAAAAGACCACCGCAGATCAGCGAAAGCGCCGTGATTGTCCAGCTCCACCTGGGTTGCAGGAGCACCGCCGCGAGGCCGATGTTGACCAGGTAGAAAATTGCATAGGGATTCGAATCGCCGCCGAGCAAGTACAGCATCGCGGTCAAGAGGATCGAATCCAGAGACATCAGCCCCCCAAGCGCCAAAGCCGGTACCGTCTTTCGGCGGCGAGACCAAATGCTGCAGGCAAGGTTGGTCGCTATCGCAACGCCGACGATCAGCAGCATCGGGGTCAGGGGCAGAGAAAGATGCATCAGCCGATCCCCGGCGAAGAACACCACCAGCTCCGCGGCGATGGCGCCCCAGCGAAGCTTGAGAAACCACGAGAAGTTGAGGGCTTCGACCTCTCGCATCGGCCGCACCAGCCTCGCGTACCTTTGTGCGAACTGTCAAAAAAGAGCAGGGGCGGAAGGGGTCGTCTTCCGGCCCCCGCTCAGAACCCGCTGGAGTGGGAGGGGGTTGCGGGCATGAAAAACTAACGGCCTGGGGGCTTCCGCCTGCGCGGCAAATTGCCGCAGGGATGCGCCGACTTCTACTCCGCTCCCATGAATGGATAGGCCCACTTGGTCGGTGGAACGAAATTCTCTTTGATGGTTCGAGCGGAAATCCAACGCACCAGGTTGAGAGCCGAGCCGGCCTTGTCGTTGGTGCCCGAAGCCCGGCTGCCCCCAAACGGCTGTTGGCCGACCACTGCGCCCGTGGGCTTGTCGTTGATGTAGAAGTTTCCAGCGGTAAAGCGCAACTCGCGAAGCGCAGTATCGATGGCTTTGCGCTCCCGAGCGAAGATGGCTCCGGTGAGTGCATAGGGCGCGGTCTGATCGCACAGCCGCAGCGTCTCCTCGTATTGCGCGTCGGGGTAAACATAGACGCCGACCAATGGTGCGAAGATCTCCTCGCAGAGAATCCGGTGCCTGGGGTTGGTGAGCTGAATCAAAGTGGGCCGCACGAACCAGCCGACGGTGCGGTCGGTTTCGCCACCCGCGAGGATCGTGGCCTCGGTGCTCTTCTTCGCCAGTTCGATGTAAGAGGAAACGTTCTTGAAGGAGTTCTCGTCGATGACCGCGCCCATGAAGTTTCGGAAATCCGCCACGTCCCCGATTCGTATCTCCGCAATCATCTCTTGCAGTCGAGCCTTGAGCTTGGGCCAGATCGACTCTGGGGCGTAGACGCGAGAAACCGCCGAACACTTCTGGCCCTGGTATTCATACCCGCCGCGAACGATCGCCACCGCGAGCGCATCCAGTTCCTCACCCGCAGAAGCATGGGCAAAGACGAAATCCTTGCCGCCCGTCTCGCCCACTAGACGAGGATATTGGCGGTAGCGGGTGATGTTTTCGCCAACCTGCTTCCACATGCCCTGAAAGACGGAAGTCGAGCCGGTGAAATGGATGCCCCCCAGATCCGGGCTGCGCAGCGCCGCATCTCCGACCACACCTCCGCGGCCTGGAACGAAGTTGATGACTCCCTCGGGAAGTCCTGCCTCTCTGAGCAACTCCATCAAAACCCAGGCGCTGTAGACGGCGCTCGAGGCGGGTTTGAACACCACGGTGTTTCCCATCAGCGCCGGCGCGGTGGGCAGGTTCACCGCGATCGATGTGAAGTTGAACGGGCTCACCGCAAGCACGAAGCCGTCGAGCGGGCGGTAGTCAGTGATGTCCCAGATTTGAGGGCCGTTTTCCGGCTGCTGGGTCAGCAGTTGCTCGGCGAAGTGGACGTTGAATCGCAGAAAATCGACCGATTCGGAGGCGGCGTCGATCTCCGACTGGTGCGCGGTTTTCGACTGCCCCAGCATCGTCGCCGCATTGATGATTGGACGGTAGCGGCTGGCGAGGATCTCGGCGGCCCGAAGGAAAACCGCAGCGCGCTGGTGGAATGGGGTGTTGGCCCAGGAGGTCTTCACCGCCATCGCGGCGGCGATTGCCTTTTCAACCTGCCCCGAGTCCGCTTCGTGGTACGTGCCGAGCACGTGCCCGTGCCGGTGAGGCATCCGGATTTCTGACGTCTTTCCAGTGCGTATCTGTTTGCCGCCGATCACCAAGGGAATGTCCACGCGCTCCGAGGAAGCTCGCCGCACGGCCTCCTTCAGCTCGGTTCGCTCCGGAGTATTCGGGGCGTATGAAAAAACAGGCTCGTTCTTGGGAGCGGGTATGCGCGGGAAGGCATTGATCATGATTCACCCGGGGGGAAAGGAAACGAAGCCATCTGTACTGAAGACGGTTGGACAGCTCAAGCAATCCTTGCCCTCTCAGCTTGCGCGGGCGCGTTGCTGAACGTTGTCGCGCAGAAGCTGCCGAAAAGTCGGCAGTCCCTCTCGCGCCCAGGCCCTCTCCACTTCCTGCGCAACCTCTTGGTTCTGCTCCATCAGTCGGCGAAAAGCCGGATAATCGGGCGAGCTTTCGTCGGGGCAACAGTGCCGATCGTGGCTATCCGCGTGGAACAGCGCCCCGCAGCCATCCGGGGCGCACTCGATGACCAGCTTGGCATGTGGATAGAAGCGGTTGCCCAGCCTCAGCGCCACTCGGGCGGGTTGATCGGGGTCTCGCTCCAACGCGTCGCTGGCGTAAAAACTACGCTCTCCAGATGCGCGCAGCTCTTCGAGTCGGCCCACCACCGTCTTAGGCGGTGAACCTTGGTACGCGACCCTTAGATAGACCTCGATGGCTCGCCAGACGATCCATGGCGATGGAGGTTGCCAGTCCATGTTCTTGCGACTCCTGATGGATGCTGCCCCATGATCTTTTCGGCCGAGGCAGAAATGATACGACGAGGCTGGTTGGCCGGATGCACGCGAAGATCCCCTCGCCTGTGGTCCCAAGTGGGCACTTGGCGAGACTGTCGTTATATGGATTGAACCGACACCACACATTCGTCAATTTGTCAGAAAGCCGTACGGTTGGCAGCCAAGCTCGTCGAGGGAATGAAAGTCCGTTACCTGCCCCAGCCGGAGTGGGGCACCGGTCATTTGGTTCGGCTGCTCGACGGGGGGTTGCGCGCGCAGGTCCAGTTTCCGGGCCGCGAAGGAAGCGCCACCTTGGTGTCCACCAAAGGCGGGGCCCTGGTGGCTCAACAGCTGCGGGTGGGCGAAGCGGTGAAGACCTCGAACGGAAAGAGGGCGAGCGTGGCCGGCGAGGTGCCCGGGGCGCGAGGTCTGCGACGCTACCTTCTTCGCTTCGACGACGGAACCGAGGACGAATGGCCGGAATCGGAGATCCAGGTACCTCCGCCCAAGCCGGATGCGCTCACCATGCTCCGGGAGGGCCGAGTGGGCGATGCGAAGAACTTCCTCTTGCGCCGTCAAGCGCTGATGCTCGACGATGAGCGTCGCTGTGATGCTCTGGGCGCGCTCTTCGCCTCGCGGGTGATGGTCAAGCCCCATCAAGTTGGCGTGGTGCAGAGAGTCCTCAGTGCACCTCGGCCGCGATTCATCCTCGCAGACGAGGTGGGGTTGGGCAAAACCATCGAAGCGGGGATGATCTTTTCGGCGCTTCGACTCGCTGGTCTCGTCCGGCGAGTCCTGGTGGTGGCGCCCAGCCACCTGACGGTCCAGTGGTTGGTCGAGCTGTCTCACAAATTCAACCAGCTTTTCACCTTCTTGGATGCCGACCGATACGCCCTCTCGCTCAACGAAGAACCCGGACGATCTCCCTGGGTGAGGTTCAACCAGGTCATCACCAGTCTCGAGCTGCTTTCGCGTGGGGAGGAGCATCGCGAGCAAGCGACGGCAAGCCAGGCCTACTGGGACTTGGTGATCATCGATGAGGCTCACCATCTGAAAGCGGAGAAAGCTTTCAAAGTTGCCCAGACCCTGGCCGGCAACTGCTGGGGGCTTTTGCTGCTGACCGCCACGCCGATGCAGCTCGATCCCGAGGAGTACCATCGGCTGCTCACTTTGATCGAGTCGGAAACCGCCCCCAGCTTGGCTGATTTCGAGGCTCGCCTGGAACGCCAAGAGGAGCTTTCGGCGGCCGTGAGGGGATTGCGCGAGGGGCGCCAGAGCGCCGAAGCGGTGCGAGGGTTGGCGGAGCGGTTTCCCAACGACGAAAATCTGCGAAGGATTCAGGACCGCGATGCGCTGCTTGCGTATCTGGCCGAGACCTACAGTCTTTCAGACGCCCTGATCCGCAACCGACGAGTGATCGTGGGAGGCTTTTCCGAGCGACGCTTGCATCGACACAGGTTTGAAGTCCCCCTCGAAGAGCTTTCGGCACGCGCCAAGGCGCTGGAGTGGGTGGGTGCTCGCTCGCACCTGCGAGGGGCCGCCCTGTCCAGTCTCATACGCCGGCTGGAGTCGTCCCCGGCCGCGCTCAATGAGGCGCTTTCGGACAGCGGGATCAAGCTCGCGGTTCGAGATTCGAAGTTTTTGGCTTTTCTCGGGACCCTTCAAGAAATTTGGAGGCAGGAACCAGCGGCCAAGATTCTGGTCTTCACCGAGGTGCGCGCCACGCTCGAGATGGTGGTGGACGAGCTGCGCAAGGAAGGCTTCGAGGCGCTGATTTACCACGGAGATCTCCCTCTGATCGACAGGGATCGCCAGGTGGCGCGCTTTCGGGATCCGGACGGGCCGAGGGTGCTGGTCTGCACCGAAGTCGGAGGCGAGGGCCGCAACTTTCAGTTCGCGCATCACCTGGTCAATTATGACTTGCCTTGGAGCCCAGCGGCCGTCGAGCAACGCATCGGTCGTTTGGACCGAATTGGACAGACGCACCCGGTGGAGATCCACGTCTTCGAACCGCAGGGGACCTTCTCCGCAGAGTTGGCCAATTTGTTTGCGGACGCAGTGGGTGTCTTTGGCGAGACCATCGGCGGACTCGACGCGGTGCTGGAAGAGGTCGAGCCGCGCCTTACCGACCTCGCCTTGGCCGCGTCTGACGACCGCGCAGCCTATGCGGACGAGTTGAAAAAACGAGTTTCTACAGCCCGGCAGGCGATTCGATACGCCTACGACCCGCTTCTCGACTTGCGCAGCTTCGATCGCGCCGAGGTGGAGGCGTTGGTCGCGCGTGGCTCGGAGCGAATGGGATTGCAAAACGTGGGAGGAGCGGGCCTGGAGGATGGACTTTGGATGCTGGCCCGCGAGCTCGACGAGCGGTTGGAAGAAACCGTTACCGAGCTCGCCCGCAAAGTCGGAATTGGCGTTGACGTCGAGGAGCAGGTGGATGCGTTCCATTGCGCGTTCGACCTCGGGCGCGAGCTGACGGTGGAAGCACTCCCAGGGCTTTCGCTCGCGCAGGACAAGGTCGTCCTCGGAACGTTCTGGAGAGACACGGCCATCGAGCGCGAGGAAGTCGACTATTTTGCGACTGGCCACCCAATCGTCGAAGCGCTGCTTGCGTTCCTGCGGGACGGGCGGTTTGGGCGCAATGCGATGAGGTACATCGAACAGCGCGGCTCTTTGCGCGCGCGGGGCGTGGAGTTTCTCTTTCACATTGTCCCGCCGGAGCCCGACGACACCTCTCCAGGAGCGCGGGTACCCTCGCGCCAGCTGGCGCGATTCTTGGACCGTTGGCTGATTCACCTGGTGGTCAGCCGTGGCCCGGACGGCACGCCGCGGGTGGATCCGTCGCTGTTGTCCAGTCTCGAAGCCGATGGCCGCTCCCTGCGTGGCGACGAGGTGTTCTCAGCTTTCCCTGAACTGGCTACCTTTCTGGACAACGCTACGCTGCTGGTGTTCGAGGCCGCGCAGCAGCAGATGAACCAGTTGGCGCATCACGCGCGCGTTGCGATCCAGGCGGAGCGGGAGGCCAACGAGAGGCGACTTGCGCACTCGTTGGCGCATCAACGACTCCCTCCCAAGGCCACCGAATTCCAGCTCTCCAAGTTGCGCGCGTATTACCAGGGCTTGCTGGGCGCACTGGATGGGCTTCAGGTGAAGCTCGATTCGTTGGCTGCCTTCGTGATCAACCGTTAGCTCGCTGCGACGTCGACAGCAACCAATCGACGGCGCTCGCCGCGATTTTCTCGAAAGCGGCGAGCCGATTGCTGCAAAGGTGATCCGCGTCGGGGACGATGAACAACTGCTTGGGAGGTAGCGCGCGTTCCACCAGCGCGCGCACCTTTGCCAAGTCGCCATACTCATCGAGTTCCGACTGGATGAATGCCTTGGGTAGCGTCAAGCCGACCACAAACTCGAAGTCGAACAAATCAACGGCCAATCCCGCGGCGAGAACCGCGCGAAGATTTTTTTCTTCCATCGGAAGGCGAAGAGCGATCCGGGAACCGAAAGAGAAACCCGCCGAATAAAGCGGCACGCCCGCAACCCGCTCCGCAAGAAATGCAAGTGCTGCCGCGGCATCCTCCAGTTCGCCTCGACCCTCATCGTAGCTGCCGGTGGAGCGGCCCACGCCCCGGTAGTTGAAGCGCAGGGTGCTGATGTCCCTTTCGCGGAAAGCCTTCGCGATCCGATAGGTGACGTGGTTGTGCATGGTGCCGCCGTGGAGCGGATGGGGATGGCAAACGACAACCGCTCCTCGAGGTGCCTCGGCCTTCCAGAGGACTCCTTCGAGCCGGCCGTGACTAACCGGAACATCGACGAAGGACATCAGGAATTGGCCCGGACCCGGTCCCGCAATCGCTTCGCTCGGTTCTGCAGATCCGCGTCCAGCGAGGTGAGCTCGATTGCCTTGAGGCGTTGATCCAGGCTCTTGGGTACCTTGCCCTTAAGCTTGCCTTGTTCGAACATCGATTCGAGCTTCGATAGGGACTGGTCGACGATTCGCTCGCGCGGGTGATCGAGCAACGAATCGAGGAAGTACGGGTCATCCGGCAGCTCCGGATACTTCTCGAGATAATCGAGTACCGCCGCCACCCAGGACTGGCGGTCGGGGGTTTCCCGCAGCTTCAGCATTGCTTCCTTTTGCGCCTTTCGCTTCCCCTCGGGATCGAAGGTTTTTGCCAGGGCGTCGGGAAGTTCTCCACCGGTAAATAGAGCGTTCGCAGCGGCCTTGTATCGCTCGTAAGTGGCGCTGCGTTGAATCCGCTGCTGAGCCGGGTCATCCTGCCGCGAATGGTACTTGCTCTTTCCGCGTAAGGCGTCGATCTCGCGCCACGTCTTGTTGCGCTTCCCGGTGAAACCACCGCCTTCGTCGTTGTCTCGGTCTTTCGCCATGACTTGCTCCGCTCACTTCATTGCGCTTTTCGCGCCTTCCACATGGCTCCCAGCACGCGATTGGTCAAAATTTGCAGACGAGAGATCTCCTCCGCGGCCAGTGGGCTCTTTTCGTCCGTCTTCGCCTCGAACAGTACCTCCTCCGCATACGTGCGAAGCGCCTCCGGGGCCAGAGTCGCTTCGCCCCCCTCCAGCTCGGCCCGGGAAACTGCCCGGATTCCCGGAGGCCAACCCAGCCCGATCATCGCAAACAGCTCGAACAAGAGCTGTCGAGCGGTATCGAAGCCGTCATCGGTGAGATTGTGCTCTTCCAAACAGCCTAAAACGGCATCCTGCCGATGCTCAAACGAGTGTTGCAATCGATCTAATCGACTCTTGTCAAGTCCCTCCAAGTACGCGAAACATGCGTCCACCCAGGGACGGTCGGGGCCCTTTTCGGGGAACGGGGGCGGGGGGTGTGCGTTTTGCGGCCGCCGTTGGATGGGACGAAGAGGTGGGGCGATGTCTTGTTCCAGCGGCTCACCATTGGCCAGCAGGTCCCAAAGTCCCAAGAGGTTGCCATAGAACCTGGCCGCCGTTGCCGGATCGGGGAAACGCGGTTCTCCTTCGAAAAGCCGGGGAATGGCGCTTGCTGGCGTTTCACCTGCTGTTTGCGCTTGGCGCATCGTGTTGACCACTTGTGTGACGGTCAGCAGAGACCCAGCAGCCCTCAGGAGCGGCTCTAAAACTGAAGTTCCTTCGAAGTGACGGGTGAAGCGCAAACCGTGACTCCGTTCTCCTCCTTCGGTAACCGCTCAAAGCGCTCTCAGCCACCCTCGCTTGTAGGCTTTGACAATGGCAAAGGACGCCAGCACCACAGCCTCCACGGAAAGCAACACAGCGATGCGACCGCGGGTCAGCGCCGCGGCGCAATACAAATTCCACCCCACCAAAGCCACCAAACCACTCATCCACACCACCGCGGGGTTATGCTCTTTTTTTAAGGCCCTGGCGAAATCAAAGTGTTCGCGGACGCGACCTGGGTAGGCGGGTGTGAGCCGTGGAATCCAGCGCGGAACCAGCTCAGTGTATCGTTCGAAGCGCCCCCCGTATTGTTCTTGGAGAAAGCTTTCTTCTGCTCGAATGATGAAAAAGTACTCCAGCAAGAAAAACGAAATGCCTATCGCGTACGCCCAGGCTCGGTGGGCGACCAGTAGAAGGCCCAGGCAGATCCCGAGGTTTCCCAGATAGAGCGGGTTTCGAACGTGCGCGTAGGGGCCCTGTGTGTTGAGCGCGGAGGCCTCCAGTCGCGTTCCTTGTCCACTCGTTCCCTCGGGCACTTGACCCAACGTGAAAAAACGAAGGGCCTCTCCAGCGATGGCAAGCGCGATCCCCAATGCCGTAAGAACCTGGGTGCCGAGGTTCCCGGTATCTTGCTGGGCTGGGCACGTGAAGACCACGCCCAGCAAAATGGCGATCACTGGGATGGGCGTGTAGCTGCGCCAACGAAAGAACCACGCGCCCACTTTGACCGTCGCGGCGTTCACAGGGCAGCTGACTGTTCGAAGAGCACCTGGCCTTGCCGGAGGAGCTGAACGTAGGGGCCTTGGCGCGCGGCCAGTTCCGCGTGCGTCCCCTGCTCGACCACCGCGCCCGATTGGAACACGTAGATCCAATCTGCTTCTCGGACGGTCGAAAGTCGGTGGGCGATGACGATGCTGGTCCGTCTCTTCATCAGTTCCGAGAACCCGGCTTGAACTTCGCGTTCCGACGCGGCGTCGAGCGAGCTGGTGGGCTCATCCATCAACAGTACCGAGGGTTGTCGCAAGAAGGCGCGCGCAATTGCCAGCCGCTGCCGCTGCCCACCCGAAAGCCTCGCACCCCGTTCCCCCACCTGATGTTCGAGATGCCCCGGAAGCGCGCGCACGAAGTCTGCGGCGTGAGCCCGACGAAGAGCCTCCCAAATTTCCTGCTCGCTCGCGTCCTGGCGCGCAAAAAGGAGGTTGAAGCGTATCGTCCCGGAGAACAGCACCGGCTCCTGCGGGACCCAGGCGATCTGCGCTCGCAAAGAGAAAGGCCGAAACGCTCGTAGGTCCTCTCCGTCCCATCGGATGATGCCATGAGTGGGCGCGGCAAACCCCAACAGCAGCGACATCAGGGTGCTCTTTCCCGCACCCGATTCGCCGACCAAGGCGATTCGCTTCCCCACTGGAATGGAAAGCGAAATATCGCGGAGCGCTTCTCGATTGCCTGGATACGAAAAGCTGACCCGTTCGAAACGAATTTCCGCCGCCAGGGGCTTTGCCTCTTTGGTGCCAGACGCGGGTGTCGGCTCATCGATGACTTCGAACAACCTGTCGGCGGCTCCCACCCCCTGGACCACGAGCGAAAAACTACCCGAGATCGCCTTGAGTGGCTGGTACATCAACAACGCAGCCGCCATGAACGAAAGCAGCGTCCCGGCCAATGCGGGATTGACCGCGACTGCTCGCGCGCCCACGCCCACCGCCATGCCGACGCCGACAATCCCCAAGAACTCCAGGGTTGGCGTAAAGGCGGCCCGCAACAGCAACGACCGGTTCATCTCCCGCAGGTAGTTACTCTGGAGTTCCTCGAACCGCGAAAGGCTCCGCGGAGTAGCCCGATAGGCCTGGACGATCGGCAGGTTGTGTAACTGCTCAGCGGCCAGTTGGGTCAGTTCCCCCAGCGTGGTTTGGGTGCGAGTCGCCACTTTTTTCAGCGAGCGGGCAAACCGCGCGACCGGAAAAATCGCGGCCGGAAGCAAGACAAAGGCGAGCAGAAACAGCCTCGCATCGAGCCACAAGCAAGTGCCCAACAAGGCGAGAATCTGTAAGACGTCCCGCAGATACGAGGTCAGCGTCTGAGACGCGGAGAACTCCACTTTCGCCACGTCGGCGGTAAACCGCGACAGCAATTCCGCGGAGTGGTGAGCGTCGAAAAAACTCGGCGAAAGCGTCAGTAGTCGCGCGAAGAAATCACGCCGCAAGTCCGCGGTGAGATGCTGCGCGGTACTCTGGGTCCATCCACTTTGCAGCCACTGAGACGCCCCCTTGACCAGCGACAGCGCGGTGATGAGCAAGGGAAGCTTCCAGACGAGCTCCGATCCCTGGACCGAGAAAGGCCCCCACTCGATTTTGGCATGCGCCAGCAAGGACTTGAGCAACGGACCAACCAGGTAGGCATAGAGCGCCGTGGTGAGCGCGCTCACCACGGCGGCGGCCAGCGCCAATAGCAAGCGAGTGCGGTGCGGAGCAAGGTAACCCACCAAGCGCCGAAAGCTTGCGGGACCTGGGCGGGTGGCCAAAGCGCGGACAATCTTGCACGCGCGATTTGGAGCTGCAAATGCGATTGCAGGCGCAGCTTCAACGGTCGGTGCGATTGCCGCGCTCTCGATGTGCGTTATAGTCCCGGGGCACACCGAGATTGATTCTCTAGTAACTCTAGAAGGTTGGAGGTAAATGGCGGCGGTACAGAAGCGCGACTACTACGAGGTTCTTGGGGTCTCCCGAGACGTTTCGGCGCAAGAGCTCAAGAGCGCATACCGGAAAGTAGCGCTCCAGTACCACCCCGACCGCAACCCAGGTAACCGGGAAGCCGAAGACAAGTTCAAGGAAGCCTCCGAAGCATACGAATGTCTCTCTAACCCCGAAAAGAGGGCTCGATACGACCAGTTCGGTCATTCTCAGAGCCCGTTCGAGGGCTTTGGCTTCTCCGGTTCGGTCAACGATATTTTCGGAGACATCTTTGGCGAGATTTTCGGCGGGGCGAGGCGGAACCGTGGGCGTGCTCGGGGGGCTGACCTACGTTACAACCTCGAGATTTCGTTCGAAGAAGCGGCGTTCGGCAGTGAAGTCAAGGTTCGAATACCGAGGCCCAAGCGCTGCGAGGTGTGTAACGGCTCGGGCTCCAAGAGCGGCTCGGTCCGGACCTGTCCGACGTGCGGCGGAGCGGGTGAGCTGCGCTTCACCCAGGGTTTCTTCTCGGTTTCTCGGCCCTGCAACCATTGCGGCGGGACCGGGCAGATCATCTCGGATCCCTGCAGCAAGTGTCGTGGCGCAGGCAAATACGAGAGCGACTCCGAGTTGAGAGTCAGCATCCCCCCAGGCGTGGACACCGGAACAAGGGTGCGGCTGGCCGGCGAGGGGGAACCCGGCGAGCGTGGCGCTGCCTCAGGGGATCTCTATGTGGTAGTTCACCTGCGACCACATCCGATCTTCGTTCGGGAGGGTACCGAGGTGCTGTGCGAAGTTCCGCTGTCTCTTACTCAAGCCGCGCTGGGCGCCCAAATTGACGTTCCGACCCTGGATGGGAAAGTGAAAATGAAGGTCCCCGCGGGTACTCAGACGGGAAAGGTGTTTCGGCTCCGCGGTCGGGGCATTCCACATTTGCGCGGGGCGGGGCGCGGAGACCAGCACGTCCGCGTAGTGGTCGAAACCCCGACCGATTTGACACGACAGCAAAAAGAGCTTCTGGAGAAATTTGCCGAGATTTCCGGAGAGGATACAAATCCGCAGTCCAAGAGTTTCTTCGAGAAGGTAAAAGAGCTGTTCGGTTGAACCTGGTACTCCCGTTTCGACTGTTTCGAGCGCCGCGACAGCTACTTGCCGCCGGTATCGCCGTAGCCGTGTGCATCCATGGGTGCGCGCGATCGGCGAGCGGAATTGCAGGAACCGGGGACCGACCCCAGTACGAGCCCAAGAAGGACGCCGCGGCGGATGAAGCGCTGCTGAAGGCGACGCGCACCGCGCAGGCGAGCTCGCCGCAAAAGGCTGTGGAGGCCTATTTGTCTGTCTACAAGGCCCATGCCGAAACCACCGCAGCACAGGAGGCGCTCTATCGAGCGGGCGTGCTCGCGTTCGACTCCGGCGATTACCTCAACGCGCGAAAGAGACTGAACCAGCTGCTCTACGAAAACCCGCTGTTCGACAAAGCGCAGGACGCCAAGTTGAAATTGGGGGTCGCGGCGATGCAGCTTCGTGATTATCGCGACGCCTATCAGACCTTGCGGCCGTTGGCGGAGCAGGCCCAGGGCGCAGAGCGGCAGCAGATCCTCGAAATGGCGCAGCGGGCGGCGGAGGGAGCGCAGCTTTATTCCGAGGCACTTCAGATTGCGTTAGGTCAACTTCGCGAAGCCAAGACACCGGAGGAGACGAAGGTGGCCCTCGCGCGCCTTGAGGAGCTGATCGAAACCAAAGCCGAATTCGTGGATATCGCCCGAGTCGCGGAGGATTTACCGACTTCTAGCCCTGCCTGGCCGTTGATCACCTTCAAGTTGGCGCGGATCTACTACCACTTGCGCGATTGGACGCGGCTCGAGGAGACGCTGCAGAAGTTTCTTAAAGGGGCGCCCCAGCACCCATTCGCTGCGCAGGCGCAGGAGCTGCTCACGCGGTCGAGAAAGCGAGGGGAGATCCGGCCCAAGGTGGTGGGAGCCGTGCTGCCGATGAGCGGCCGCTATAAGCCGATCGGAGAGGCGGTGATGCGCGGGGTATCCCTCGCGCTCAAGGGCAGCGACATCGAGGTGGTGGTGAAGGACTCCGAAGGGGAGCCGAGTCTGGCCGCCAAGGCGATCGAAGAATTGGCCTTCGACGAAGGCGCCATTGCCGTGCTCGGGCCGATCTGGGAGGACACTCGTCGAGGCGCCCTGGTCGCCGAGGAGCTTGGGGTGCCGATCCTCACCTTCTCGCGCGGCGATGGAATCACCGAGATCGGTCCGCATGTGTTTCGGAACATGCTGACCAACTCGGCACAGGCAAAGACGCTGGCCGAGTACGCGATCAATACCCTGGGATACAAGAGTTTTGCGCTGATGTACCCCAACATTCCGTACGGGGTGGATTTGGCAACCAAGTTTTGGGACGAGGTGGTTGCGCGCGGTGGTCAAATCCGCGGGGCCGAAACCTACGCATTCGACCAAACGACATTTACCAGCGAGGTGAAGAAGCTGGTCGGACGCTATTACCTCGAGGATCGGTTGGATTACCTCGAGAAGCTTCGGGAAATCTCGGCGTCAGGGCTGGATCCATTTCGAAAGCGCAAGGCGCTCGAGAAAGTTCGATCCCACCTCGATCCGGTCATCGACTTTGATGCGATCTTCATCCCCGATGCCTGGGAACGGGTGGGGCTGGTGGCTCCAGCATTGGCGGTGGAGGACATTGTCACCAACGCCTGCGATCCCAGCGACATCGAGCGGATTCGCAAGACCACCGGGCGGAAGGATTTGAAGACGGTGACCTTACTTGGGTCCGACCAATGGGGATCCCGAAAAGGTCAGAGCGGAGTTCCAGAGCTGATCGAGCGAGGAGGAAAGTTCATCAGCTGCTCGGTGTACGTCGACGGCTTTTATCCAGATTCCTCCCGACAGGCGACGGCGCAATTCGTCGAGGCGTATCGGGAAGCGTACAAGGATCTGGCTCGTCCTCCCGGTCTCCTGGAGGCCACCGGATACGACTCGGGAAGAATTTTTCGCAAGATCCTTCATGACGCGCAGGGAAACATCGACCGCGAAGGTTTTCGATCGCGTCTTGCCGCGGTCAAGGACTTCCCCGGCGCCACTGGCTCGACAACCTTCAACGAACGCCGGGAAGCGGAAAAGCCGCTGTTTCTGCTGGGCATCGACAAAAAGGACATCCGGGAGCTGTCTCCGAGCCAAAAGCTGAGCAGCGGCTCCTAAGTCGCCCTAGGCGGCCGCGACCGCCCTACGCCACTTCGCCAGGTGACGTTCCCGCTCGGTCAGCGACATCTTCGGCTGAAAAACTCGGCCGGTCCGCCACACCCGGCGAATTTCCTCCACGTCACTCCAAAGGTCGATCCCTATTCCAGCGAGCAATGCCGCTCCGAGGCTCGTGGTCTGGAGATTCTGCGGCCGAATCACCGTCGTCCCAAGGAAATCCGCCTGAAGCTGCATCAACAGATTGTTGGCCGCGGCGCCTCCGTCCACTTTAAAGGAGGACAGCTGGAAGCTCGCGTCGGCGCGCATCGACGCAGCCAGGTCCGTCACTTGAAGCGCGATGCCCTCCAGAACGGCCCGCGCCAGGTGGCCAGCGGTGGTGGAGCGGTCAAGGCCGCCGATCAAACCGCGCGCATTTGGCCTCCAATGTGGAGCCCCCAACCCACTCAGTGCCGGGACAAAAACGACATCTCCGCTGTCCTTCACCGATTTTGCCAGTCGCTCGACGTCCGATGATTTGCTGATGAGCTTGAGGCCATCGCGCAGCCACTGAACCGCCGCCCCCGCCACGAAGCAGCTTCCCTCCAACGCGTAGGAGGTCTTCCCCTTCAGGGTCCACGCGACCGTGGTCAGCAGGCCATTGTGCGACTGCACCGCCGAGTCCCCGGTGTTCATCAGCAGGAAGGCGCCGGTGCCGTAGGTGCACTTTGCCTCGCCTGAGTTGAAGCATGCCTGTCCGAAGAGGGCCGATTGCTGGTCTCCCGCCATTCCCGCAATCGGTATCCCGTCTGGCAAGGAGCGCAGACCATGCGTGTGCCCGTACACTTCGGCCGAGCTTCGGATTTTGGGCAGCACCGAGCGCGGCACGGAGAACAGGTCGC
>Ga0126369_10000585_pt1 | contig 24087 bp, 27 predicted proteins | sample PanSoiMetaPlot_1_FD_109646 | JGI IMG/M metagenome (GOLD analysis project Ga0126369, IMG submission 109646) | Tropical forest soil microbial communities from Panama - MetaG Plot_1 | ecosystem: Environmental > Terrestrial > Soil > Tropical forest > Bulk soil | place: Panama | collected 2016-02-17
CGTTGCGCCGGTCGCGAGCGCCGGGTCGTACAGCGAGGCGGTCGGGCGCGCCGCGCCGGCAGTGGTCAACATCTTCACGTCCGGGGCGGTCAAGCAGCGTCACCCGTTCGCCGAGGACCCGATCTTCCGCCGCTTCTTCAGCGACATGCTCGACGAGCCGCGGCGCGCCGCGAGCCTCGGCTCCGGCGTGATCGTCGCGCCCAAGGGTTACGTCCTCACGAACAACCACGTGATCGAAGGGATGGACGAGATCGAAGTGCTGCTCGCCGACGGGAAGACCCGGCTGAAGGCGCGCGTCATCGGCAGCGACCCGGAGACCGACCTCGCGGTGCTCAAGGTCGACCGGGAAGACCTGCCGGCGATCACCTTCGGCAACGCCGATTCGGTGCGCACCGGCGACGTCGTCCTCGCGATCGGCAACCCGTTCGGGGTCGGTCAGACGGTGACGATGGGAATCGTCTCCGCAGTCGGGCGACGTGGCCTCAACCTGAACACCTACGAGAACTTCATCCAGACCGACGCGTCGATCAACCCGGGCAACTCGGGCGGCGCGCTGGTGGACGTCGCCGGGAACCTCATCGGGATCAACACCGCGATCTTCTCGCGTACCGGCGGATCGCTCGGCATCGGTTTCGCGACTCCGGTGTCGACGGCACGCACGGTGATGGAGCAAATCGTCGCGCAGGGCAGCGTCACGCGCGGGTACATCGGCGTGCACGCGCAGGAAGTGACGCCCGAGCTCGCCGAGTCGTTCAAGCTGACGAATGCGACCGGGGTGCTGATCACCGGCGTCGAGCGGAACGGCCCGGCCGAAAAGGCCGGCGTCAAGCCCGGCGACATGCTGCTCGCAGTGAACGCGAAGCCGACGCCCGATTCAGGAGCGATGCTCGACGTGGTCGCGGAGCTCAAGCCCGGGAGCAACGCCACGCTGACGCTGCGCCGCGATCGGAAGGAGCTCGAGATTCAAGTGTCGGTCAGCAGGCGCCCGCAGCTCGCGCGGCGGCCGAGGTGAGGACGAGGCGGGCGCAGACGTCGCTTCGCCATCTCGCCGCCGCGCTGCGTCACTCGTTCTTCCCGAGCTCGCGCTCCATCTCCGCGTCGCTCGGTGCCTTCCAGTCGGACTCGCCGGGCTTCCGCGCCACGAATCGCGCGAGCACCAGGCCGAGCTCGTAAAGTCCGCACATCGGGAGCGCGAGCAGCAGCTGCGACAGCACGTCCGGTGGCGTGACCACCGCAGCGACGACGAATGCGCCGACGATCACGTACGGGCGCGCCGACTTCAGCTGCTCGACCGTCACGATCCCGGCGCGCGCCAGGACGATCACGATCACCGGGATCTCGAAGGTCACGCCGAACGCGAGGAACATCGTCAGCACGAAGCTGAAGTACGCTTCGATGTCCGGCGCCGGAGTGATGCTCTGCGGCGCGAAGCTGTTGATGAAGGCGAACACCTTGCCGAAGACGAGGTAGTAGCAGAACGCGATGCCGGCGAGGAACAGCACGGTGCTCGCGATCACGAGCGGAAGCACGAGTCGCTTCTCGTGGGCGTAGAGGCCGGGAGCGACGAACGCCCACGCCTGGTACAGCACGTACGGGAGCGCCACGAGCAGCGCGACCAGCGCGGTCACCTTCACCGGCACCATGAACGGCGTGATCACGCCAGTCGCGATCATCTTCGTCCCTTCCGGCAGCGCATGCATCAGCGGGGCGGCGAGGAAATCGTAGATCGGGCCGGAACCCGGGTAGAAGAAGAGCGCGAGGAACACGATCCCGATCGCGACCAGCGACCGCAGGAGCCGGTCGCGGAGCTCGACGAGGTGCGAGATGAACGTGTCCTGCTGCTCGGACATGCGGCGCCCGAAGGCCTCACACCTTCGCTTCGGTCGAAGGCTTCGGGGTCTCCGGGGACCCGGCGCTCGGCGGCGGCAACGCGCCGGTTTCGGTGGTGGCCGCAGCGGAAGGCGCGCGTGCGGGTTCGGCCGCGAGGTCCGCGGCCGCCCGGTTGAGGTCGTCCCCGACCGCCCGGACCTGCTGGTCGACCTCGCTGACCGACTCCTGGACCGACCGCGCGGCGTCCTCGAACTGCGAGCGGAGCTTTTTCAGCTCCTCGAGTTCGATCTCGCGCTGGATGTCGGCCTTGACGTCGTTCACGTAGCGTTGCAGCCGGCCGAAGAGGTGACCGGCGGTCCGCGCAACTTTGGGGAGCCGCTCGGGGCCGATGACGAGCAGCGCGACCACCGCGATGACGAGCAACTCCGAGAAGCCGATGTCGAACATGGTCTCGCGACGCCCCAAAAAAAGACGCCGGGTCGCCCCGGCATCCTGGTCGGCCCGTCGACGGGGCGCGTGAATCGCCCGCGTCAGGCCTTGGTGCTCGACTCCTTCTTGACCTCGCCCTCGATCGTCGTGCCGGTCACCTGCGGTGGTGTCCCGCCGCCGTTCGGCGCGCCTTCGGTGGCCGCGCCCTTGATGCCGTCCTTGAAGCCCTTGACGGCATTGCCGAGGTCCGACCCGATGTTGCGCAGCTTCTTCGTGCCGAAGACGAGCACGATGATGAGCAGAACGATCAGCCAGTGCCAAATGCTGAAGGATCCCATGGCGATTCCTCTCACTGCCTTGCGATCATCGGCCCGAGCACCGCAGGGCCGCCGATCACGTGAATGTGGAGATGATACACCTCCTGTCGCCCGACTCGACCGGTGTTGATGATCGTCCGGAAGCCGTCGGTCGCGCCCTGTTCGCGGGCGATTCGCGGCGCGAGCGCGAGCAGCTTCCCGAGGACCGGCGCCGCGTCCTCGGCCTCGTAGAGCGACGGAAAATGGGCCTTCGGAACGAGCAAGACGTGCACCGGCGCGACCGGGCGAGCGTCTTGGAACGCGAGGACCTCGCCGTCCTCGTACAGCTTCTTCGCCGGGATCTCGCCCCGCACGATCTTGCAGAAAACGCAATTCTCGGGCGTCGTCAGCTGGCTCATCTCGCGCTCCGGCTCACTCCTGCTCGGTCCCGAGGCCGCCCGCGCGCGCGGCTTTCTCGTCTATCCCTGAGATGCCTTCGCGCCGCCGCAGTTCCATCAGCACATCGCTCGGCTTGAGGCCGTAGTAAGCGAGCGCGACGAGGCAGTGGAACCACAGGTCCGCCATCTCGTTGACGATCCGCAGCCGCTCGCCGGTCTTCGCTGCCAGCATCGCCTCGATCGCCTCTTCGCCGATCTTCCTGAGGACCGCGTCCTCGCCGTGCGCGAACAGGCGCGCGACGTGTGAGCGCTGCGGATCGCCGCCTTTACGGCTCTCGATGACCTCGGCCAGCCGATCGAGAATCTCGTTCATCTGCGGTACAGCTCCTTTGGATCGCGCACCACTGCCTCCACAGTCACCCAGCGGCCGTCGACGAGCTTCTGGAAGAAGCAACTCGGACGCCCGGTGTGACAGGCGATGCCGCCCGCCTGATCGACTTTCAGGAGCACGACGTCGCTGTCGCAGTCCATACGGATTTCGTGCACCCGCTGGATGTGGCCTGATTCCTCGCCCTTCCGCCATAACCGCGCGCGCGAGCGGGAGTAATACACGGCCTCGCCCGTCTCGGCGGTGCGCGCGAGCGCGGCGCGGTCCATCCAGGCGAGCATCAGCACTCGGCCGGTGTTCGCCTCCTGGGCGATCACGGGCACGAGCCCGCGCTCGTCCCATTTGATCTCGTCGAGCCAACTGCCCTCGGCCGGCCGCTCTCGGGGTTCGCCCTTGGCGCGGTTCGGCGGGCTCACAGGCGGACCTCGATCCCGCGTGCGGCCATCAGTTCCTTCGCCTGGCGAACGGTGAACTCGCCGTAGTGAAAGATGCTCGCAGCCAGCACCGCGTCCGCCCTGCCCTCGAGGACGCCGGCCGCGAGATGCTCCAGGGCGCCGACCCCGCCGCTCGCGATCACCGGCACGGTGACGCTGTCCGCGACGGCGCGCGTCAGCGCCAGGTCGAACCCCGCGCGCGTGCCGTCGCGATCCATGCTCGTGAGCAGGATCTCGCCAGCGCCCGCCGCTTGCATCTGCCGCGCCCAGTCGACGGCGTCGATTCCGGTCGGCCGACGGCCGCCGTGGGTGAATACCTCCCAGTGGCTGTCGATGCGCTTCGCGTCGATCGCGACGACGATGCACTGCGAGCCGAATCGCCCCGCCGCGTCCTCCACCACTTCCGGATGCTGCACCGCCGCGGTGTTGATCGAGACCTTGTCGGCGCCCGCGTTCAGCAAGCGGCGGACGTCCTGCGCGCTCCGCACGCCGCCGCCGACCGTGAGCGGGATGAACACCTGCGCCGCCACCGCCTCGACCACGTGAACGATGGTGTCGCGGTCGTCGGCACTCGCGGTGATGTCGAGGAAGCAGAGCTCGTCGGCGCCCTGCTCGTCGTAGCGCCGAGCGATCTCCACCGGGTCGCCGGCATCCCGCAGGTTGACGAAATTCACCCCTTTCACCACGCGGCCGGCCGTGACGTCGAGGCACGGGATGATGCGCTTCGCGAGCGGCATGGGCGACGGGAGATCCGGGGAATGAGCGGGCGCGATGGGACAGTTTACCCGGCCCGCTTCTCGCCTCGCTCCTCGCGCAGCTTGTCGGCCGTTTCCTGGGCCTGCTTGAAGTCCAGCGTCCCCTGGTAGAGCGCGCGGCCGGTAATCACCCCCACGATGCCCTCGGCCTCGGTCGCACACAGCGCGGTGACGTCTTTGATGTCCGTCAGGCCGCCGCTCGCGATCACCGGTGCGCGGAGCTCGCGGGCAAGCCGGACGGTTGCGTCGACGTTCACGCCGGTGAGCATGCCGTCGCGCCCGATGTCGGTGTAGATGATCGCCTCGACACCGTAATCCTCGAACTTCTTCGCCAGGTCGATGACGTCATGACCGGTCAGCTTCGACCAGCCTTCGACCGCGACCTTGCCGTCCTTCGCGTCGAGCGCGACGAGGATGTGCCCGGTGAACGCGGAGCACGCGTCCGAAAGCAGGCCCGGATTCTTCACAGCAGCGGTCCCCATGATGACGTACTCGACGCCATGGTCGAGGTATTTCTCGATCGTATCGAGGTCGCGGATGCCGCCGCCGAGCTGGACCGGGATCTTTCCGCCCACCGCCCTGACGATGTCGCGGATCACGCCCTCGTTCTTCGGCCGCCCCGCGGCGGCGCCGTTGAGGTCGACCACGTGCAGGCGGCGTGCCCCAAGGTCGAGCCAATGCTTCGCCACGGCGACGGGGTCCTCCGAGTAGACCGTCGCTTCCTTCATGTCGCCCTGCTTCAGGCGCACGCAGCGGCCGTCCTTAACGTCGATCGCCGGGATGATGACCATCGCGGACCTGGCAGGGAAGGCGGGGTTGGGCGGTGATGCGGGTGCGGCGCGAGCGCGCCGCAATCTAGGCGATCAAGGCGTCCACGAGACGAAGTTCGAGAGCAGCGTCAAGCCCGAAGCGTGGCTCTTCTCGGGATGGAACTGTACCGCGAAGATGTTATCCCTGGCCACCGCGCAGGTAAAGGGGAGTCCGTACTCGCTTTCTCCGCTCGTGAGGTCTTTTTCCTCGGGACGGAAGAAGTAGCTGTGGCAGAAATAGAACCGATCCGCATCGCGAATGCCCCCCCAAAGGGGGTGACGCACCGTCTGGCGGACGCGATTCCAGCCCATGTGCGGGACCTTGAGCGGTCCGCCCGCCGCCTCGCGCAGGGTGTGCGGCGGAAAGCGCACCACCTTACCCCGGAAGACGCCGAGGCCCGGGGTGTCGCCCTCGGCGCTCCACTCGAACAGCATCTGCGCGCCGACGCAGATGCCGAGCAGCGGTTTCGCGCGGGTCGCCCGCACCACCGCCTCGCGCAGCCCGAAGCGCTCGAGTTCGCGCATGCAGTCGGGCATCGCCCCCTGGCCCGGGAACACGACGCGCTCGGCGGCGTCGACCGCGGCGGGGTCGGACGTCACGAGCACCCGGCGGCCCGGGGCGACGTGTTCGATCGCCTTGGACACCGAGCGCAGGTTGCCCATGCCGTAGTCGACCACCGCAATCGTGGACATGCTCAATCCGTCTAATTCGTCGACCGCGAATCGCGGCGAAGCGGGCTCGCGATCGCCCCCCGTCAGAGCGAGCCCTTGGTCGAGGGTACCGTGCCTTTCGCGCGCGGGTCGGGCTCGACCGCCATCCGGAGCGCGCGCGCGAAGGCTTTGAAGACCGTCTCCGCCTGATGGTGCGCGTTCGCGCCCCGCAGGCCGTCGATGTGCAGCGTGACCTGCGCGTGGTTGACGAAACCCTGGAAGAACTCGTGGACGAGGTCGACGTCGAACTCGCCGATTCGCGCGCGCACGAACGCAACGTTGAACTCGAGGCCGGGCCGACCGGAGAAGTCGATCACCACGCGCGCGAGCGCCTCGTCGAGCGGAACGTAGGCGTGACCGAAGCGGCGCACCCCCTTCTTGTCGCCGAGCGCCTTCGCGACCGCCTGGCCGACGGTGATCCCGATGTCCTCCACCGTGTGGTGTGCGTCGATGTGCAGGTCGCCTTTCGCGGCCACCTCGAGGTCGAGTAACCCGTGCCGGGCCACCTGGTCGAGCATGTGGTCGAGGAACGGAATGCCCGTCGCGAGCGTCGCGTTCCCGGCGCCGTCGAGATTCACCGCGACGCTGATCTGCGTCTCGGCGGTGTTGCGTGTGACCGACGCTTTCCTCATAGGCTCTCGGCCAGGGCGGCCGCAAGCAAGTCGTTCTCTCCCGGCGTGCCGACGGTGAGCCGCAGGCAGTTGGCGAGGAGCGGGTGGCTGCCGTGGAAGTTTCGCACCAAAATCCTTCGTTCTCTCAGGCGCGCGTCGACCGCGTCGGCGTCGGGCACCTGCACCAGGATGAAATTGGCGTCGCTCGGGAACACCGCGACGCCGTCCAGCTCGCGCAGGCGCTCGAGCAGCGCGGCGCGCTCGGTCTTGATGCGCTCCGCCTGGGCGTGCAGAACGTCGATGTGGGCGAGCACGCGCTCGGCGACCGCCTGCGCGAGCACGCTCACGTTGTACGGCGGCCGGATCTTGTCGAGCTCCCGGATCCACTCCGGTCTTGCCGCCGCATACCCGAGGCGCACGCCGGCAAGCCCCAGCTTCGAGACCGTGCGCATGACCATCAGATTCTCGAACTCGGCGAGCCGCCCGAGAAACGTCTTCCCGGCAAAGACGTGATAAGCCTCGTCGATCACGACGAGCCCCGGAGCCGCGGCGATGATCCGCGCCACCTCGTCCTCGGGGAAGAGATTGCCGGTCGGGTTGTTCGGGTACGCGAGGAAGATCACCGCCGGCTGATGCTCCTGGATCGCGTCGAGGAAACGCGGGCTGTCGAGCGTGAAATCGCGATTGAGCGGCACGCCGACGTACCGCAGCCGCGCGACCACCGCGTTCAGCTTGTACATTGCGAACGACGGCTCCGGCGCGACGAGCGCGGCGCCCGGGCGGGCGAGCGCGTGCGCCACGATCTGAATGATCTCGTCCGAGCCGTTGCCGATGAGGAGGCCGGCCTCGGCCGGGATCCCGAAGGTGTCGCGGAGGCGGCGCGCGAGCTCCGGCGCAGTCGGATCGGGATAGCGGTTGATCGGAAGCGTCGCAGCATGTCGCCCGAGCTCCCCGCGCAGCGCCTCGGGGAGCCGGTAGGGATTCTCCATCGCGTCGAGCTTGACCATCCCCGCCGCCGGCGCGACGTGGTACGCCTTGAGCGCGAGGATCTCCTCGCGCACCAAGTCGGCCGGGCCGCGTCTGACCGGATCGCGCTTCACGAGTCCGCTTCCATGCGGTACTCGGCGGAGCGCGCGTGGGCCTGGAGCCCCTCGCCCCTGGCGAGCTCGGCGGCGATGCGGCCGAGCGAACGCGCGCCCTCGCGCGATGCATGCACGATGCTCGAGCGCTTCTGGAAGTCGTACACGCCGAGCGGCGAGGAAAAGCGCGCTGTCCGCGAGGTCGGCAGCACGTGGCTCGGCCCGGCACAGTAGTCGCCGAGCGCCTCCGAGCTGTATCGGCCGAGGAAGATCGCGCCGGCATGCCGGATCCGCTCGAGCCACTTCTCGGGATCGGCCACGGAGAGCTCGAGGTGCTCGGGCGCGATGCGGTTGGCGATCTCGCAAGCCTCGTCGAGGTCGCGAACTTCGACGAGCGCGCCGCGCCGCGCGAGCGACTCACGGATGACGTCGCGGCGGGGCATCGCGGCGAGCTGCCGATCGATGCTGGCCGCGACGCGGTCGATGAACGGCGCGTCCGGCGAGAGGAGCATCGCCTGAGCCGTCTCGTCGTGCTCGGCCTGGGAGAAGAGATCCATCGCGATCCAGTCGGGATCGGTCCCGCCGTCGCAGATGACGAGGATCTCGGATGGGCCGGCGATCATGTCGATGCCGACCGCGCCGAACACTCGGCGTTTCGCGGCGGCGACGTAGGCGTTGCCGGGACCGACGATCTTGTCCACCGCCGGAACCGTTTCGGTCCCGAACGCGAGCGCCGCCACAGCTTGCGCGCCGCCGATCGCGAATACCCGGTCGACGCCGGCGAGCGCGGCCGCCGCGAGTACGAGCGGATTGCGCTCGCCGGCGGGTGTCGGCACGCACATCACCAGCTCGCGCACCCCGGCGACCTTCGCCGGGATCGCGTTCATCAGCACCGACGACGGATACGCCGCCTTTCCGCCCGGCACGTAAAGCCCGACGCGGTCGAGCGCAGTGATCCGCTGGCCGAGGACGGTCCCGTCCGGTTCGGTCGCGATCCACGATCCGGCGCGCTGCCGCTCGTGATACGCGCGTACGCGGGTCGCCGCCTGGGAGAGCGCATCGCGCACCGCCGCGGCGAGCCCGCTCGCCGCGCGGTCGAGCTCGCCGCGCGGGATCTCGAGCTCGGCGACGCGCGTCGCGTCGACGCGGTCGAATCGCCGGGTGAATTCGAGGACGGCGGCGTCGCCGCGCGCGCGAACGTCGGCGACGATCGCCGCGGCGGCGCGGTCGACCGCCTCGTCCTGGGCCGCATCGAACGCCGTGAGCGCCGCGAGCCGGCGCGCAAAGTCGGGCTCGCGCGTGGACAGCCGCGCGATGTCAGGCATGGACCGCCGCCGCGGCCTCGAACGCCTCGACGAGCGGCTGGAGAATCGTCCGCTTCATCTTGAGCGCGGCCTGGTTGACGATCAGCCGCGCGGTGATCGGCATGATCTCGTCGACCGCCACGAGGTGGTTCGCACGGAGCGTGTTGCCGGTGGCAACGAGGTCGACGATCGCGTCGGCAAGCCCCGCGAGCGGCGCGAGCTCCATCGATCCGTAGAGCCTGATGAGATCGACGTGTACGCCTTTCGCCGCAAAGTGCTCACGCGCCGCGCGGAGATACTTGGTGGCGACGCGGAGCCGCGCGCCGCGGCGTACCGCCCCGGCGTAATCGAACCCTTCCGGCACGGCCACCATCATGCGGCAGGCCGCGATGCCGAGATCGAGCGGCTGGTAGAGCCCGGCCCCCCCGTGCTCGTAGAGCACGTCCTTGCCGGCGATGCCGAGATCGGCAGCACCGTACTGCACGTAGGTCGGTGTGTCCGAGGCGCGGACCAGCACGAGTCGCAGATCGGGGCGGCGCGTCGGGACGATGAGCTTGCGCGACGCCTCCGGATCCTCGGTCGGGGCGATCCCGGCGGCCTGGAGCAGCGGGAGCGTCGCGTCGAAGATCCGGCCGACGGAGAGTGCGAGCGTGATGCCGGACACGGGCGGGGGCCTTTGCTAAAGCCCGAATTCTAAAGGAAAAGCGCTTTTATTTGATGCGCCGGATCCGCGCCCCCAGCGCCGACAGCTTGGTCTCGATCGCCTCGTAACCGCGATCGAGGTGGTAGATGCGATCGACGACGGTCTCGCCGTCGGCGACGAGACCGCCGATCACCAGGCTGGCCGAGGCGCGAAGATCGGTCGCCATGACGGTCGTGCCCTGAAGGCGCTTCACGCCGCGGACGATCGCAGTGTGGCCCGAGGTCTCGATGTCCGCACCGAGGCGGGCGAGCTCGAGCGCGTGCATGAACCGGTTCTCGAAGATCGTCTCGGTGACGACGGCGGTTCCGTCGGCAACCGTATCGAGCGCCATGAGCTGGGCCTGCATGTCGGTCGGAAATCCCGGGTAGGGGGCGGTGAGGATGTTCACGCTGCGCGGCGGCGTCTTCATCTGGAGGTGGATCGCGCCACCGCTCACCTCGACCGCCGCGCCGGCCTCGCGCAGGCTCTCGATCACGGCCTCGACCACGCCCGCGTCGGTGTCGCGCAGGGTGATCTCGCCGCCGGTGGCGGCGGCGGCCGCGAGGAAGGTGCCGGTCTCGATCCGGTCGGGCATGATGCGATGGCTCGCGCCGTCGAGGCGATCGACGCCGTCGATCGTGAGGACATCGGTACCCGCCCCGCTCACACGCGCGCCCATCGCGTTCAGGCAATTCGCGAGGTCGACGACTTCGGGTTCGCGCGCGGCGTTCTCGAGCACGGTCTGGCCTTCGGCAAGGGTCGCGGCCATCATCAAATTCTCGGTGCCCGTGACAGTCACGAGGTCCATCGCGTGGCGCGTGCCTTTGAGCCGCCGCGCGCGCGCCGTGATGTACCCCTGCTCGACCTGGACCTCGGCCCCAAGTGCCTCGAGGCCCTTGATGTGCTGGTCGACCGGCCGCAGCCCGATCGCGCAGCCGCCCGGGAGCGAGACGCGGGCCTCGCCGTGCCGGGCGACGAGCGGCCCGAGCACGAGGATCGACGCGCGCATCGTTTTCACGAGCTCGTAGGGCGCGAGTGCCCGTTCGAGCCGGCCCGCGTCGAGCAGCACCACGTCGCTGTCGCGCTCCACGGCGACGCCCATCTGCGCGAGGAGCTGAAGCATCGTTGTGACATCGCGCAGCCGGGGGACGTTGCCGAGCCGGAGCGGCGCCGCGGAGAGCAGCGCGGCGCACATCAGCGGCAGCGCCGCGTTCTTGGCGCCGGAGACGCGGATCTCGCCGCGAAGCGGCACCCCGCCTTGGAGGGCTAGTCGGTCCATTCGCAGTTTCCAGCGCCGGAGCGAGCCGCGAGTATCCGCCGCAAATCTGGCAAAAGCGTGGCGGGGTCAGGCCTGCCTGGCGGCCCAGTCCTCGGGAGTGTAGGTCTGCATCGAGAGCGCGTGGATCTCCTCGCGCATCCGGTCGCCGAGCGCGCGGTAGACGAGCTGGTGCTGCTGCACGCGCGACCGGCCCCGGAACTCGGGGCTGACGATCACCGCCTCGAAGTGGTGGCCGTCGCCGGCGACCTGCACGAGGTCGCACTGCATCCCCTGCTCGATGTAGGCCTGGACTTCCTCCGGACGAACCATCCGCTGACCCCTAGCTTCGCAGCCGATAACCGGCCTTGAGGAGCGCGAGTGTACCTGCGGTGAGCGCGACGAGGAACACCGCGATCACGCCGACGCTGACCGACGGCTCGACGTCCGACTCGCCGAGGAAGCCGTAGCGGAAGCCGTCGATCATGTAGAAGAACGGGTTCAGATGCGAGACCCGCTGCCAGAACTCGGGCAGCGAGTGCACCGAATAGAAGACCCCGGCGAGGAACGTGAGCGGCACGATGAGGAAGTTCTGGAACGCCGCGAGCTGGTCGAATTTCTCGGCCCAGATCCCCGCGATCACCCCCATCGTGGCGAGGATCGCGCAGCCGGCGAGCGCGAACGCGCCGGCCCATAGCGGGTGGGCGATCGGGACGGTCGCGAACGGCAGCGTCACCGCGAGCACGCCCGCACCGACGATGAGCCCGCGCACGACCGCGGCGATCACGTATGCGCCGAAGAACTCGAGGTGCGAGAGCGGCGGCAGCAGCACGAACACGATATTCCCGGTCACCCGCGACTGGATCAGGCTCGACGAGCTGTTGGCGAAGGCGTTCTGCAGCATCGCCATCATGACCAGTCCCGGCACCAGGAAGGCGGTGTACGAGAGCCGGCCGTAGACCCGCACCTGATGTTCGAGAACGTGGCCGAAGATGAGCAGATACAGCAGCGAGGCGAGGACCGGCGCTGCGATGGTCTGGAACCCGACTTTCGCGAACCGCAGCAGCTCCTTATAGAGCAGCGTCGCAAACCCGGTGAGCCGGGACGCCTCGGGCAATGCGCCGACCGGTGGCCGGTCCATTTCACGGCGCTCGTCCTTCACGCTTCGCCTCGCATGATCTGGACGAACACCTCCTCCAGGTCGGGCTGGACGAGCTCCATCTCGAGGATCCGGCACCCTGCCTCGCGGAGCGCGGCGAGCGCGGCCTCGACTTCGGCGTAGTCGTCGAGCTTGAAGGTGTAGCACCCGGACTCGGACGCGATCGCCCGCGCGGCGAGCGCGGCCGGCGCCGGGCCCTCGAGCCGCACGCGGAGGTAGAGGGCGTGAAAGCGTCGGATCAGGCTCGCGGTGGCGTCGAGGGCGACGATCCGGCCGCCCTTCAGCATCGCGATCCGGTCGCAGAGGAGCTCGGCTTCGTCGAGATAGTGCGTGGTCAGCACGACGGTGTGGCCGTCGCGGTTGAGACGCCGGATGAACTGCCACAGCCCCTGCCGGAGCTCGACGTCGACGCCGGCGGTCGGTTCGTCGAGCACGATGACCGGCGGCCGGTGCACGAGCGCCTGTGCGACGAGCACGCGGCGCTTCATCCCTCCGGAGAGCGCGCGCATGTTGACGTCGGCCTTCCCGGTGAGGTCGAGGTGGTGCATCACCTCGTCGATCCAGCCGCGGTTCCCGCGCAGGCCGTAATAGCCCGCTTGCATCACCAGCGTCTCGCGCACGGTGAAGAAGGGATCGAAGACGAGCTCCTGCGGCACGACCCCGAGCAGCCGGCGCGCCGCGCGATACTCGGCGACCACGTCGTGCCCCATGACGCGCGCCGTCCCGCGGTCCGCGCGCGCAAGCCCCGCCAGAATGCTGATAAGGGTGGTCTTCCCCGCGCCGTTCGGCCCGAGCAGGCCGAAGAACTCGCCGCGCGGGATCTCGAGATCGATACCGGCGAGGGCGTGCACCGCGCCGTAGTGCTTGCTCAACCCGCTGAACTCGATGGCAGGGGTCATGCGAGTGGGCGCGGTGGGTGCACGCACCCGTTCGGGCGGTGGCCGCTACGCCCCCGACACGGGGAGGAACGCGTCGACGGCGTACAGCCGCGCCAGGTTGAGCATCGCCGGCGGCAAGTTGGTGAAACGGATCGTGCGGCCGGCCGCGTGCGCCTCTCGCACCCAGGCGAGCGCCAACGCGACCGCCGCGGAGTCGGCCTGGGTGACCGCAGCGAAATCGAGGATCTCGACGCCGTCGCGGAGGTGCGCCGCGCCCTCTTCGAGGAGCGCCGGAACGGTCTCGACCGTCACCGCGCCGTCGAGAAGGAGCCGGTTGCCGTTCCGTCGCGTCATGTCCGGTCGCCGATCGCGAGCGTCGCGAGCAGCCGATGCCCGTTAGCCCGCCTTGGGCTCGAGCTTGCGGTTTTTCTCGGCGAGCGCCTTGATCAGGCCTTCGATGCCGGTGTTTCGCACCTCGCTGGCGAACGCGTCCCGATAGGTGGTCACTAGGCTGACACCGCCGACCGCAACGTCGTAGACCTTCCAGCCCCCGGAGGTCTTCTCTAGGTTGTAATCGATGCTCACGGGCTCGGTTCCCGACTGCTTCACCTCCGAGCGCACGACGACGTCGGCGTCCGCGGCTGGGGCCCGCAGCGGCTTGAAGTCGATGACCTGATTGCGATAGGCCGAGAGCGCCGTCGAATAGGTGCGCACGAGCAACGTCCGGAACTGCTCGACGAGGAGCTGCTGCTGCTCGGGGGTCGCCTTGCGCCAGTTCACGCCCATCGCGAGCGCCGTCATACGGGCGAAGTTGAAGTGCGGCAGCACCTTCTGCTCGACCAGCGCGATCGACTTCTGAGGGTTGCCTGCCTGAATGTCCTTGTCCTGCTTGATGATGGAGATCACTTCCTCGGTAACGGTCTTGACGAGAGCGTCGGGTGGCAGATCCTCCGCGAACGCCGCGGGAACGAGGAGCGCCGCGAGCGTGCCGATGAGGAAGCCAAGGAATCGGTTCATGTCATTGGATCCAAAGGGATCACCGTGCCGGAGCGACGGCGTCTGCGTCGTTGGAGAGTGCATCCGAGGAGCTGGCCGGAACACGAGGCTCGACGAGGCGGAAGGGCGAGGCCGTCTCGCCGGGCGGCGCGGTCGCCGGCGGGTCTTCGCGCTGCGTGTCCTCGACCGCCGGGACCCCGGCGTCCATCGGCGGAGCATTCGGCGCTTCGGCCGGCTTGTCGTCGCTCGCCGGGAGCGGTGGCGGGTTGCCATCGTAGATGAGATTCCGGCGTCGCTGGAAGTAGGCGTCGCGGACGAACGTGTACCGATCGAGCGCAGCTTGCTCGAGCAGGTTGGTCGCATCGAGCAGGTTCGCGCGCGTTTGCACGAGGTCGAGCCCGGTGAGCGACCACTGCCAGGTGGTCTGGTAGTTGAAGTCGAGCCACTTCGGGAGCTGCCAGGGTAGGTACGCCTGGGTCGCGACCGCGATCCCCGCCGCGTCGCGCACGGTGCTCGGACCAAGGATCGGAATCACTAAGTAGGGACCGGAATCGACACCCCAGACTGCGAGCGTCTGGCCGAAATCCTCGTTGTGCTTCGGCAGGCGCATGTCCGTTGCGACGTCGAGCACGCCGCCGAGGCCGAGCGTGCTGTTCCAGAGGAAGCGCGACGCGTCGTCGAGCGCCCGCTCGACCTTCCCCTGCAGGAGCTGGTTGAGCGCGATCCAGGGATCCTGCAGGTTGGAGAAGAAGTTCCGGATCCCGGTCCGCACCACCTCCGGCAGCACGAACCGGTAGCCTTCGGCCGCCGGCTTCAGGACCGCGCGGTCGACCGCGTCGTTGAACTCGAACGTCGCGCGGTTCATCGGCTCCCAGGGGTCGCGCGGGTCGGGGTTCGAGACGGTCGCGCAACCCGCAAGGACCGCCGCGAGGAGCAGCGCGCCCCCCAGTCGCCATGGTGTCGGCATCGCCTATTGCTTCTTTTCACCGCCTTCGGCGGCCTTGTTGAACAGGAACTGTCCGATGAGGTTCTCGAGGACGATCGCCGACTGGGTGAGCTTCAGCGTATCGCCATCCTTCAAGTTGACGGTGTCGCCGCCGGCGCTCAGGCCGACGTACTGCTCGCCGAGCAGGCCGGAGGTTAGGATCTTTGCGGACGTATCCTTCGGAAACCCGTAGCGCTTGTCGATGTTCATCGTCACGACCGCCTCGAAGCTCTGGTTGTCGAAGCGGATTTCGGCTACGCGCCCGACCACTACGCCCGCGCTCTTCACCGGTGCGCGGACCTTGAGGCCGCCGATGTTATCAAACTTGGCTTTCACTTCGTAGCCATCCGCGGCGGCGAACGTCGTCGAGCTCGCGACCTTCAAGGCGAGAAACATGACCGCGGCGAACCCGACCGCGACGAAGAATCCGACCCAGAGGTCGAGCAGCTTGCGGCTCATCATCGATTCAGGCTCCCCGGAACATGAATGCGGTCAGCACGAAGTCGAGCGCGAGGATTGCGAGCGACGACGTCACGACGGTGCGCGTCGTCGCGCGCGAGACCCCCTCGGCGGTCGGCGCGGCGTCGTAGCCTTCGAACACGGCGATCCAGGTCACCGCGACGCCGAACACCGCGCTCTTGATGATGCCGTTCACCACGTCGTCGTGCAGATCCACCGCGCCGCGCATCTGCGACCAGAACGCCCCCTCGTCGACGCCGATCAGCGGCACGGTCACCAAATACCCGCCGAAGATCCCGATCGCGGAGAACAGCGCCGCGAGCAGCGGCATCGCGATCACGCCGCCCCAGAAGCGCGGCCCGACCACGCGCGCGATCGGATCCACCGCCATCATCTCCATTGCGGCGAGCTGCTCGGTCGCCTTCATGAGTCCGATCTCCGCGGTGATCGCCGAGCCGGCACGGCTTGCGAACAGCAGCGCGGCAACCACCGGCCCGAGCTCGCGCGTGAGCGAGAGCGCGACGAGTGTGCCCACCGCATCCGCGGACCCGTACCGCACGAGCGTGTCGTAACCCTGGAGACCGAGCACCATGCCGACGAAAAGCGCCGAGACGGCGATGATGATCAGCGACAGTACGCCGGCGAAGTAGATTTCGCGGACCGTCAGGTGAAACCGCCGGAAGCTCGTGCCCGAGAGCCGCAGCAGCGCGAAGAAGAACCGGCTTGCGAAGCCGAGCCGCGCGACCATGCCGTTGACGCGCCCGCCTAGGGCCTCGAGCAGCGAAGCGACGCGTGCGAGCATCATCGCCCTGCGAGCAGCGCCTCACGGTAGTCCGGTGCCGGATAGTGGAACGGCACCGGCCCATCGGGCTCGGCGTGCACGAACTGGCGCACGAACGGCAGCGTCGAGCGCCGCACCTCGTCCGGCGTGCCGTGCGCGACGACCCGGCCGCCGGCGAGGAAGTAGATGTAGTCGACGATCGCGAGCGACTCCTGGACGTCATGAGTGACGATGATCGACGCCGCGCCGAGTGCGTCGTTCAGGTTGCGGACCAGTTTCCCGGTCACCGCTAGCGAGATCGGATCGAGCCCGGTGAACGGCTCGTCGTACATGATGAGTTCCGGATCGAGCGCGGTCGCGCGGGCGAGCGCGACGCGTCGCTGCATGCCGCCGGAGAGCTCCTGCGGCATGAGGTGTGCCGCACCGCGCAACCCCACCGCGTGCAGCTTCATCAGCACGAGATCGCGCACGATCGGCTCGGGAAGGTTGGTGCGCTCCCGCACCGGAAAGGCGACGTTGTCGAACGCCGAAAGATCGGTGAAGAGCGCGCCGAACTGGAAGAGCATACCCATCTTGCGGCGCAGCTCGTAGAGCTCGCGCGTGCGCACGCGGTTGACCGCGCGCCCGAACGCCCGGATCTCGCCTCGCGACGGCCGCAGCGCACCGCCGATCAGGCGTAGCAGCGTCGTCTTCCCGCTGCCGCTTCCGCCCATGATCGCGACGACCTTGCCGCGCGGGATCGCGAGCGACACGCCGGCGAGAACCGGCGCGGCGGCGCCGTAGGCGAACGTGATGTCGTCGACCTCGACGAGATTGGCGGGGACCAAGCGGCGGCGGCTCCGCGTCAACAAGACGCTGAATTCTAAAGGAGCAGTCGGCCGGGAGCTACCGCGGAGCTCGGGCCCGCGTGATCGCGCGCGTCGCCCGTCGAGCGCGCGGGGGCGCTGCTATATCATTCGCCGCCAATCGTTCGCCCCGCGGTTCGCGCCAAACATGTCCAATCCGGTCGTCCGGCTCACTCGCGTCAGCAAGCGCTTCGGCAAGACTGCGGTACTGCGCGAGGTCGGTCTCGAGATCGCCGCCGGAGAGTTCGTCGGCCTCGCCGGCGTGAACGGCGCCGGCAAGACGACGCTGATCAAGTGCGTCCTCGACTTCTGCGCGATCGACGGCGGCGCGATCGAGCTCTTCGGGATCCCGCACACGCGGCCCCGCTCGCGTGCGCGGCTCGCATTTCTCCCCGAACGTTTCGTGCCTCCCTACTACCTCACCGGCCGCGACTTCCTCTCCTTCATGCTGCGTCTGCAGCAACGTCCGTACGACGCCGGCGAGGTCCTCGCGATGCTCGAATCGCTCGACCTCGACGCGACCGCCCTCGCGCGGCCGGTCAGGTCGTACTCGAAGGGGATGACGCAGAAGCTCGGGCTCGCAGCGTGCTTCCTCTCCCGGCGCGATCTCTATGTCCTCGACGAGCCGATGAGCGGCCTCGATCCGAAGGCGCGCGCGCGCTTGAAAGCGCTGCTCGCCCGGCTGCGCGGCGAGGGCCGGACCCTGTTCTTTACGTCACATGCCCTCGCGGACATCGAAGAAGTCTGCGATCGCATGGTCGTCCTGCACCAAGGTGTGCCGTATTTCTCAGGCACCCCGCGAGCCCTGTGCGACCATTATGGCGAGAATTCGACGGAGCGCGCCTTTCTCCGTTGTATAGGGACGTCCCCCGATGTCTGACGCCACCACTACCACGCCACGCCTTCTGATCGTCGACGACGATCCGCTCATCACGGACACGTTGGCGTACGCGCTCGGCAAGGACTTCCAGGTCCTGGTCAGCGATTCACGCAGTCACGCGGTCAGCCTGCTGCGCCAGCTCGATGCGCCGCCGCAGCTCGCGCTCGTCGACCTCGGGCTGCCGCCCACGCCGCACCGGCCAGACGAGGGCTTCCAGCTCATCGGCGACCTGCTCGCACACTCGCCGAGCATGAGGATCCTCGTCCTCTCCGGGCAGAACGACGCGGCCAACGCTCGTCACGCGCGCGCCCTCGGCGCGGCGGAGTTCGTCGCGAAGCCCTGCGATCCGATCAACCTGAAGCGGATCCTCGAGCACGCGCTGCACTTCCGCGCCGCCGAGATCTCGGGCTCGAGCACGTTCGAGGAGGGGATGCTGATCGGGCGCAGCCCAGCGATGCAAAAGCTCCGCAGCCAGATCTCGCAATGCGCCGACTCGCCGTTCCCGGTGCTGATCGACGGGGAGTCGGGCAGCGGGAAGGAGATGGTGGCGAACGCGCTGCACCGCCTGTCGAGCCGTCGGGACAAGCCCGCCCTCGCGCTGAACTGCGCGGCAATCGCGCCGACGCTGGTCGAGCCGACGCTGTTCGGCTACGTGAAGGGCGCCTTCACCGGCGCGATGACGAACAAGTCGGGCTATTTCGAGGACGCCGCGGACGGCACGCTGTTCCTCGACGAGATCGGCGAACTGCCGCTCGAGCTACAGGCGAAGCTGCTGCGGGTGCTGGAGAACGGCGAATACCAACGGGTCGGGGAGACGCAGCGGCGGTTCAGCCGCGCGCGGGTGATCGCGGCCACGAACCGCGATCTCCGGCAGGAGATCAAGAGGGCGAATTTCCGCGCCGACCTTTACCACCGCCTCAGCGTCTTCACGATCAACGTGCCGCCGCTGCGCGAGATGGACGAGGATCGCGGGCTGCTCCTCGAGCATTTCTGCCGGTTCTACGCCGATCAGGCGAAGCTCCCGCCGTTCACACTCGACGAAGCGGCGGGGAAGCTGTGGCGCGACTACCACTTCCCGGGCAACGTGCGCGAGCTGCGGAACATCGTCATCCGCCTCACCACGAAGTACGCGGGGCAGCGGCTCTCGGACGAGGAGCTCGAGCCCGAGCTCGACGTGGCCTCCCAGCCCGCGGCGGAATTCGGCCCCCCGGGCGATCCGGACACGCTCATCGAGCAGGCGCAGGCGCACCTGCAACGCGAGCGCAGCTTCAATCTGGATAGCATGCTGAAGGCATGGGAGCAAGGCTACATCGAGGCAGCGATGAAGCTCACCCGTGGCAACGTCAGCCAGGCGGCCAAGCTCCTCGGCATCAACCGCACCACGCTCTACAGCCGGATGGAGTCGCTGCAGAAGCAATGACGCCCGCGCGGCCCGCGGGTGGCTCGCCGGTCGGCCGGCCGGGAACGGAAGGGGCTGACCCCCCCTTGTAAATTCCCCCGTTTCGCGCTCACCATTCACGTAATCCAGCGCGACGACATGTACCTCAGCCACTTCGGCCTCAACGAAGCGCCGTTCCGGATCACGCCGCACACCGAGTTCTTCTTCTCGGGCGCGAACCGCGGCGCGACCCTGGAGGCGCTCCTCTACGCGATCACTCACGACGAGGGCATCGTCAAGGTCACCGGCGAGGTCGGCAGCGGCAAGACGATGCTCTGCCGCGTACTGGTGGAGCGTCTTCCGAAGAACGTCGAGACGATCTACCTCGCCAACCCGTCGCTCTCGCGCGACGAGATCCTGCACGTCATCGCCGCCGACCTCCAGGTCGAGTCGCGCGGCGAGCGCGTCACGATGCTGCTGCGCACGCTGCAGGAACGGCTAATCAAGCTCTACGCGTCAGGCCGCCGCGTCGTCGTCCTCATCGACGAGGCGCACGCGATGCCGCTCGCGACGCTCGAAGAAGTGCGACTCCTCTCCAACCTCGAATCCAACCGCCACAAGCTGTTGCAGATCGTCATGTTCGGCCAGCCCGAGCTCGACGAGCATCTCGCGGCCGCGAACATGCGGCAGCTCAAGGAGCGGATCACCCACGGCTTCAAGCTCGAGCCGCTGGTGCGGTCTGACGTCGAGAGCTACGTCGATTTCCGCATGCGCGCGGCAGGCTATCGCGGACCAACCGTATTCGCGCCGCGTGCGATGAAGCTGATCGCGCGCTCATCCGAAGGCCTGACCCGACGGATCAACATCCTCGCCGACAAGTCGCTGCTCGCCGCGTTCGCCGACAGCTCGCATCAGGTCGCCGCCAAGCACGCGCGAGCAGCGATCCGGGACTCGGAATTTGGCGGCCGGCGGTGGGCCCCGCCGAACGCCTGGTGGCTCGTCGGCGCCGGGCTCGCGGTGGGTCTTCTGGCCGGCGTGGGGCTGCATGTCTACAACCAATGGCGCAGCCCGACGACGCAGACGATGATCGAAGCGGCCGCGACGGTGCCCGCGCCGGCACCCGCCGGAGATCAACGCGAGGCTCCGGCCAGCGTGACGGCCACCCCGCACGGCTCTGAGCCCGCAGCCCCCTTACAAGCCCCGCCACCGGGCGACGCGAACGCATCGCCGCAACCGGCCACCGGCGCATTGTCACCCGGCCTGCCGCCGCCAGGGGTCACATCACCGGCTCAAACGCCATCCAGCGCCCCGGCCGCCGTCGGCCCGGTGGCTGCGATCGAACCAGCGACGAGGATTTCCGCTCGGGACGCAAGAGGGGCGGGTCCGACGCCGCCCGCCTCCGGCAAGCTCGCGCAAGACCGGTTCGCCGCCACCCAGCGCTGGTTGAGGACGGCACCATCGGGGTCATGGACGATCCAGGTGATGACGGCGAGCGACTCGCAGACGATCGAGCGCTTTCTCCAGCAAGCCGGACAGGAAGTCCGGCTCGAGGACCTGTATGTTTACAGCGTCCACATCGATGGTCAGCAATATTACGGCGTGACGTACGGGAACTACCCCACGCTCGAGGACACGATCACCGCGATGGGCGACCTGCCGATGTCGTTCAAAGCGCGCGGTCCCTTCCATCGCAGCATCCCGGTGATGCGCCGACAGAACCAGGAATAGTGCTCACCTCGAGCGGGCACTAGGACACAAAAGGCTTTGCGCCGATAAAACAGTTTCTTAGAGTGTTTTGTTATACTGCCTTTTCGAATTCTGGCGCTCCGCTCGCGGCGGGTTCGGGGGAGGGATGGTCAAGAAGCTGCTCGTCTGCGGACTAGGATTGGCCCTCGGCGGCTGTTTCCAGCCGATGAAGCCCTCCGAAGGCCACTTGCGCGACCAACCTGCGCCCCCGGCCGCGTCCATTCCGCCGCCGGTGCAGTCGCTCCCGGCGCCGCCCCGGCCGAAGCCGGCGCTGAAACCCGAGACCTACACCGTAGTCGTCAACCAGGTAAACGTGCGCGAGCTGCTCTTCGCGCTCGCGCGCGATGCCAAGGTGAACGTCGACATTCATCCCGGGATCACCGGGACGGTCACCCTCAACGCCTTCGATCAGACGCTTCCCCAGCTGCTCAGCCGAATCGCGAAACAGGTCGACATGCGATACGAGCTTGACGGGCCGAATCTCGTGGTGATGCCGGACAGCCCGTATCTGCGCATCTACAAGATCGACTACGTGAACATGCAGCGCGAGACGAGGGGGACGGTAAGCGTCGCGGGCAACATCGCCGGCGGTGCGTCGGCCGCGGGGGGCGGTGGCGGAGGCGCCCCTGCCGGAGGGACCGCCGGCATCGGCGGCGGCGCCGGGAACACCTCCAGCGTGGCGGTGCGGAACGAGTCGAGCAACAAGTTCTGGGACACGCTCGTCAAGAACGTCGAGGAGATCCTGCGCGAGACCGACAAGATCCTGCCCGGCATACCGGTGGGCAGCGCCGCCGCGGTAGCCGCAGTGCCGCCGCCGGCGACGCCCGGCCCGGGAAGCGGACCCGGCGCGCCCGCGGTGGCGGCGGTGAGCGCCGGACCGAACGTCTCGTTTCGCGAGGCGGCGTCGGTCATCGCCAACCCCGAGGCGGGCATCCTGACGCTGCGCGCGACGTCGCGCCAGCACGATAGGATCCAGGAGTTCCTCGACTACGTCCTCGTGAATGCGCGTCGCCAGGTACTCATTGAGGCGACGGTCGTCGAGGTCCAGCTCAGCCACAACTACCAGCAAGGCGTCAACTGGGAAATCATCACGCGGGGATCCGCCGGGATCTCCGGGGGCCTGATCCCGCAGGGAACGCTTATCGGATCGCCGACGGCGTCGATCTTCACGCTGCGCTATGGCTCCAACACGTTCACCGCGACGATTCGACTGCTCGAGCAGTTCGGCACGGTGCGCGTCGTCTCCAGCCCGCGGCTCAGCGTCATCAACAACCAAACGGCGATCTTGAAAGTCGTCGACAACCTCGTTTACTTCACGATCACCTCCCAGGCCTCCCAGTCGCAGACGCAAACGCTGACCACGTTCACGACCACGCCGAACTCGGTGGCCGTCGGCTTCGTCATGAACGTCACCCCGCAGATCAGCGATAGCAGCGTGGTGCTGCTCAACGTTAAGCCGACCATCTCGAAGGTCCTGAGCTACGTGAACGACCCGAACCCGAGCCTCGCGAATCCCTGCGGCACCCCCAGCAGCACCAGCATCACGGGCTCCTTCACGTGCAACATCCCGCCGATCATCAGCCAGATCCCCCAGATCCAGACGCGCGAGCTCGAGTCGGTGATCAAGGTCGCCAACGGCGACATTGCGGTCATGGGCGGGCTGATCCAGGACGGCATCAACTATGGCCAGGACCTGATCCCAGGCGTCAACCGGATCCCGATCGTCGGCGATGCATTGGGGAACCAGAACCTGCAGAACACCAAGACCGAGCTGATCGTGTTCCTCCGCCCGGTGGTGATCCGCGACGCGAGCCTCGACGGCGACTATCGCGGCTATCGCGTGTACGTGCCGGGCGACGACTTCCTCTCCCAGCCGAACCCGGCCCGCAGGCCCTGCGACTTCCGGATCGACGCGGGGTGCCCGCAGTGAGCTTGCTGCTCGAGGCGCTGAAAAAGGCCGAGCTCGCCAAGCAGCAGGGCACTGCGTCGCAGCCGGGTGAAGGTTCGCCCCCGCCCGACCAAGCAGGCAGCGGGCTTAGCCTCGAGCCTAGTCCGGGACCGCAAACTAGACCCCCGCTTATCACGCGGGACCGCCTGCCGGACATCACGCAACCGCTTGAAATCCTGTCGGAAGACCTCCCGTCGGCCGGCGCCCGTCGCGAGCCAACCCTGGCGGAGAGTGGGGGAGCGCCAGCAGTAGCGCCGCCGGTCAACCCGAGACCGAGCGCGGACGCAAGCGAGCGCATCGCGCATGCCGCGGCGGAAGAGGAGGAGCGCGAACGCCTTTCCGCGCGCCAGCTCTTCGAAGCGAAGGACGTGGAGTACAACCCCCGCCGCCCGTTCTTCATCGCCCTCGGCGCAGTAGGCCTTCTCGCACTCGCCGTAGTCGGGTATTTCGGCTATCAGATCTACGCGCCGCGGCCGTCGTTCAACGCCGGGGCGCCCGCGGCGAAGCCCCCGCAGCCGATCGCAGCAGCGACGGCGTCTGCGCCAGAACCGACGGCGCCTGCGCCGGAGGCAGCGCGGCCGACGCCGATCGCAGCCGCTCCCTCTGCGCCGGCGGCACCCGCCGCGACCGATGCCCCGACGCCCCCTCAGCCTGCCCCGGCGACTGGGACTGCGCGCCCGACGCCGCCGGCGGCAGCTGGCGCCGGACCCGCACGCCGCGTCCCGCCGAGCGCCGAGGCATCGAGCGACGCACCGCGCGGCGCGTCGGCATCCCCTTCGATCAAGGTGACACCGCCCGCTCCCAAGCTCGACCCAGGGCTCGAGCGGGCTTGGCAGGCCCTGCAGTCGGGCGACCTCGCGGCGGCGAAGGAGGAATATCTACGCGTGCTGCGCGCCAGTCCGCTCGATCGGGATGCCCTCCTCGGCCTCGCGGCGATCGACGGTCGCAATCAGGATTTCGATAGCGCCGAGGCCCGCTACCTGCGTGTGCTCGAGCTCAACCCGCGCGACCCCTACGCTCAAGCGGGCATCATCGCGCTCCGCGGACGGAC
>Ga0126369_10000586_pt1 | contig 24046 bp, 29 predicted proteins | sample PanSoiMetaPlot_1_FD_109646 | JGI IMG/M metagenome (GOLD analysis project Ga0126369, IMG submission 109646) | Tropical forest soil microbial communities from Panama - MetaG Plot_1 | ecosystem: Environmental > Terrestrial > Soil > Tropical forest > Bulk soil | place: Panama | collected 2016-02-17
CGAAACCACACGCAATGAATATACTGGCGACGGTAGCCTTAAAATTTTCCCCTATAGCTTCCGAATCCTCGACAAAACTCAAATCGCCGTTTTAGTCGATCAAGGCCAAATGGTCTTGGACACCGATTACACCGTAAGCGCTGTTAATAATGACGCCGGCGGGAACATCACTTTCACCGTAGCCCCAGCCTTAAACAGCAAAATAACTTTTCTAAGAACCGTACCCGCCACGCAGGAAGTGGACCTAAACGAGGGCCAACCCTTTGACGCTGAGATAAATGAGACCGAATACGACCGGCTAACAATGATGATTCAGCAGGCGCGGGAAGTATTCGTTCGCTGTCTCAAGTTTGCCCCGTGGTCGCGCCAAAAAAACGTTATTGTACCCGAGCCCGAAGAAGGAAAGGTTTTAGGCTGGACATCGGGAATCCTTGCCAACCAGAGCGGCGGCGTCGACGGGGAGGCGTTTATATGGCTTGGAACATGGAGCTCCGCCACAGCTTACATACCGAACGACGTTGTTTTCTATAACGGCAGCTCCTATATCGCGATCCTTGCAAGCACCAACCAAGTACCGACAAACACGACATACTGGCAGTTAATGGCGCAGAAGGGCGCCGATGGCACACCAGGCGGGAGCACGGTATTAAGTAATACCGTCACATCGGTAGGAGCTACCCAAGCGGCCGGCGTTGCTACAACCGCATCGCGCGGCGATCACCAGCACGACCACCCCAACACGGGAACTTTTTTACCGGACGCGCACCACCCGAAAAGCCATACCCACGCGGGCGACGGATCCGGAACCGTGGCCGAGAGCGCTTTAAGTTTAACCGACATAACGACCAATAACGTCAGCACCGCCAGACACGGATTCACCCCTAAACTTCCAAACGACGCAACCAAATACCTCGACGGCACTGGGAACTATACGGTCCCGGCCGGAGGAGGAGGCGGCACTGGCGACGTTGTCGGACCGGCAAGCGCGGTTGACAATGACCTCGCGTTTTTCAACGGAACTACCGGGAAACTCATTAAGTCGGGCGGACAAAACCTGCCCGAAACTAGGCTCATTCTTTCCGACGTAACAACGAACAACGCGACAAATGCTCAACATGGATTTTTAAAGAAGCTCCCGAATGATGCCAGCGTTTATCTCGACGGAACGGGCAATTTTTCAACACCAACCATAGGCGGCGGACGCCCGCTGAACCCGGCAATCGCGTCTTACTACAAGGACGATTTTGAAACCGGCACGACAGCAACCGGCAGCATCGGTGAATTTAGGTGGTTTTTAGGCGGCAGTGGCTCCCTTAACATACTCGATGGCGAGCTAAACCATCCGGGCATAATAAATTTGGTTGCTAGTGGTAGCAGTATGCGCAGTCTTCACTTGGCGATCAACACGACGCGCGGCCAATATATTTTCAATCAGTTATTTGACCATTATTTCATTGCTCGCATAAGAACATCGACAACCGCCATTATTACCCGATACGGGATTTTTTGGATCGGCGAAAATGTTATAGCCAATCCGCCAACAACGGGAGTTTACTTCGAGAGACTAGATACGGACACCAACTGGTTCGGTGTGTGCCGAAACGTAAATGTGCAGACCCGGATTGATATGGGCGTTGCGGGCGATCTTCTTTTCCACCGCTTCAGGATCAGGCGCGTAGATGCAAGTACCATCGGTTTTACAATCGACAATGGGACAGAGCTCACAATTAACACCAATGTCCCAAACACCACACAGGCGACTTTTCCGGTCTTTGAGTGTGGAGCAACAACGGCAACCGGCAAAGATATAGATATTGATTTCTTTGACCAGCTTCTAACCGGAATGACTCGTTAATGCCCGAGCTACCCCAAATCTTCGCCCGCACCCGGCCCGCGGAACTATCCTTGCCGCGGGCGCCGGATGCTCCGGGTGCCTTTTGGGAAAAAATCGCCCAGGTCTCACACCATATTCAGGAAGGAATGGAAACCGCGGAGACTGCCCGGCTTAGAGGCGAGGGCGCGGCATCAATCGTCGGCGCCTATACCAACGCCCGGATAGATAACGCCGACCCCGAAGAGTATAAGCAGCAGGCAACCGAGGCAGTAAGGGAAGCGCATCAATCTATCTTGGACCAAGCAAGCACGGGCAATGTGAGGCTTAGAGTACAGTCGGCGCTTGCGGACGATATCATCCGCGCACAAACCCATATCGCAGTACAGTATCACCAAAAACAGATCGACAAGGCCGAAGCGGACTTTGATAAGGCTTACGCGGACGCGCTTATCAAAATCGGACAACCAGAGACAACGCCACAGCAACGGGAAAACGAAGAGCGTGAAGTAGGAAAGCTCGGAACCAGCATGGTTGCCAAGGGCCTAATGAAATATAAACGATTCGAAGACAAGATGATCGCATGGAAGAAACAGGCAACTATCAACGAAATTAGGGGAATGATTCGGCGTGACCCCGTCGAGGCTTATGACCTAATGAGAACGCCGAAATATCAACAGTATTTAGATGAGTCTACGCTTTTAAGTTTGGAAACCAGAGCCCGAACCGAGGCCGAACATAATGACGCAAAACTAGACAAACTTGAAAAGGAGCAGATGAACCGCACACGGGACGCCCTCGTTTTAGGGGTTCAGACCGGACAAACCACCGACGAACTTTTAAACCGGGCGCTTTCAACTCATGCCATCGACTTTACCCGCTGGAAAGAAGTCAGAACCGAGATGGAGGCTTTCGAGAAATCGGATGGCACCAGAGTGTCTAATCGTGCCGTGTTTAGCGACCTTGAGGCGCGAGCCAGATTTGGCGGACTCCAGCCCGGAGTAAAACTCCCAAGCCCCGACGAGGTGAACCAGGCGGCAAAGGCCGGACTTCTATCCAGGGCCGACAAGTCGCATATCGACACCTTAATAGCTGAAGGTATGCGACGAAACGAACAGGATAAGGAACAGAAAGACATCTCCAAAGACCCGCTTTATAAACGCGGACTCGCTTCCGTAAGGGAGCGACTACCATCAAGCGACCGGCTCGATCTCGACGCGGAAACCCGAATGATAGTCGGAAACGCTCTTAGAGACTTTGACCTCGCGATGAGATCCGGCAAGTACAAGATGAGCGACGCCGACAGAGTGGCCGATTCAATCGTTCAAACCGCGCTTGCGCAGATGGGAAAGGCCGACGCGGGCCTAAGAATAAGACTCTTGCCCGGCATTACGTCGCCCGAAGACGTAGGCCAGGCAGTTAGAGATAAGCGCATGACGCCCGATCAGGCCCGCCAGCAGCTTCAGATCCTCGACCAGCTCGAACGAAGCAAAAAGACCAGGCCAACCCCCGGAGGCGGCGGCGCACAAAAACCGCAGACCGAAGCCGAACGAAATAAAGCCGCAATGGGGTTAGGCATAGGGCCTTGAGATGCCGGATTTTGCTTTCGAGTATTACGATAAACTCAACCGGCAGAACGAGGCCGAGAACCAAAAAGGTCTTGCCGATATGTACCGGCGGGCCGGACTCGACGGCGCCGGAAACCCCGTTGATACCCCGCCAGTAACAACCACCAAACCCATACCAGTAAAGGCCGCACCAGCACAGCAAGGCGGATTTATGTCCGGGCTTGTAACCGGAGCCACGCAGGAAGGCCCGGCCGGCATGAACTCGCTTTTATCCAACGCCTTTCAAATACTTGACTCAGCAGCAACCAAAGTAAGCGAATGGACCGGGCTTAAAAAGGGCGGCGCTTTCGGAATGATCAGCAAGGCCTTAGATGATGCAGCCCGAGCGCAACAACCGAGCGAAAGAGACCTTCAGAGCCAGGAGAACTTTTCGGCTTACATTGGCCGAGCCGTCGGCGCCCTACCTTTTAGAGCAGCAGAGTATGTAGCCGGGACCGCAGCCACCGGAAACCCGATTGCCGGATGGGCTTTAGTGGATGCGGTTCGCCAGGCCGACAAGGGAGTATGGGAAGCAGCCAAGGGCGGGCTAGTCGGCGCGGCAATGGGCCGCACCATGAAGGCCGCAGAACTCTTGCCGCTTTGGCAGAGGACCGCCACCGGCGCGGCATTATTCGGAGGAGTGGCAGCGGCAGAAGGGCAGGGCCTACCCGGAGTTTTATCAGGTGCGGCAGTCGGCGGTGCGATGGGAGCTATGGGAGGAGCAAGACCGCCGGCTAAAAGCAAAGTGACCGCAGCGGAGTTAAAAGCCGCAGAGGAGAGAGGAGTGCCAGAGCCAGCAAAACCAGCAGAACCCACAGCGCCACCAGAGCCCATAGCGCCAGGAGAGCCAGCGCCACCGCCAAGCCGGGAAACTCTAAGAGAAGTAGTCCGCGCACCGACGCCACCAGGTCAGGATATTCTGTTACCCGGGGGCGGCGTAATGCAAGGCCCGCGCTTGCCCTTGCCGGAACCCTCGCAGATTCAAGAGCGGATCCGCACCACCAACGAGCGAGCCCGAGAATTAATGACCGAAGCCGAACGGCCAACGCCCGAAAGCCAAGTTGACATTTTCCGCCAACCGCAAGACATACCGCTACCCGGTAAGGCCGGCGTAATGATATCGCCCAGGGCGGCGCTTTCAGACCTACGGGAAAAGATCGCCAGGGATAACGAGCTACAGCAGGCCCTAACAGACCTCGGCTTAAAGCCCGGAGATCGAAACGGCGAAGCCAAACTAATAGCCCATGCCGAGGCGGCAGGAATTCAGCCCGAACAAGTCGGAAACGGCGCCAAGATAGTTAACGCAATCCCCGAGGCCAAGGCCGCGGTCAAAGAAGCGGCCCCTAAACTCTTTAAGGTAGACCCCGGCATGATGGCCGAGATCAAAGGTCAAGTGGAACAGAGCACGGATCCGCATGCGCTTTTATCCATCACGGTTGATGCGGCTAACCCGAGGGACATAAGGCAATCCGCGGCAAACCGGCTAAACGCACTCAAGGCGAAAGACGTAGGCGCGGCGATCCGGGCCGGCGATGAGGCTTTTATAAAGAAAGTGGCGCAGTCGGGAATGTTGCCCACGACTTTTACCAGTCTTGCCAAGGGGATCCTAAAAGAGAAAAGGCCAGAACCGACCGAGCCGCCCAAACCTTCACCGCTTCTCGAAACCCTAAAAGGCCAGGCCGGTTTTACCGCAACCGACTTAAACTTTATGTTAGCGCGAGCCGTCGGCGGCGCCCTTTACGGCTATTCCCAGGGCGACACAACCGAGGACCGAATCAAAAACGCCTTAATCTTTGCCGGGCTCGGAGCGATAGCTTCCCCCTCAATGATTAAGCGCATCATCACCAGCGCCAAAAAGGTAGACCCGGAAATCATAAGGGAGCATTCCCGGCGCGATGAGGGCTTGAGCCCGACCGTCGATCACGCGGTTACCATGAAGCCCGAAGACGTGCGCGCGCTTGCCGACTATCTCCAGAAGCCGGAGGAACTCCCGACCACCGGCCGGTTCGAGGGCTTAAACTTCGACCACATAAACCAGCCCGAGGATGTGAAATTCGTTGTCTCGAAGATTCTTAACATGTTCCAGAAGGACATTGAGAAGGCGCGGGGATATCCAAGAGGGGAGGCCGAACCCGTAAGCCATGAGCAGACAATGTATGAGGCGCGAAAGCTCGCGAATGATCTAGGGATTACCGAAAGGGAGTTGCTTTTTTGGCCGGAAGGGAAGCCCATGACCCGGCAGGAAATGCAAGTTGCCAGGATGTATGCCGCGGCATCGGACGCCGAGCTTATGTCGAGCTTGCAACAATATAAGGATAACCCCACGCCCGAGACCTCGAACAAGTTTTTGGACCGAGTAGCAAAGACCGCGCTGTTAAACCGCACGTTTGTGGCCGACGCTTCCGAGACCGCCCGGAAACTCGAAAGCCTAAAGATTGACGTGGCCGGCGACGAGATATTTTTCGTCAAGCATATAGGCGACGTATTGAGCGGTGTCCAAAAGACCGGCTGGAGTGTTGACCGGCTTGCCAACAGTCTTTTGGATTTAAAGGAACAGGCCAAACGAAACCAGTTTGTAAATAACGCCAGCAAGCCGGGCAAGGCCGATGCCCTTTTAGAGCTTTGGTACGGCGCGTCGCTTCTGTCCAATCCGAAGACCCTACTTGTCAACATGATAGGAACGCCGATGGCCTTGGGCTGGAGCATAGGCAAAAGGTTTATTGCGGCCGGCATGACCGAGGCAATGGGAAAGCGTGGCGATCCTAACTTTGTGCAGTTTAGTGAACCGATGGCTCAAATGTGGGGAATCCGCCAAGGTTATCAAGACGCATGGAAAGCAGCTTCGGACGCCTTTGAGCGTGGCATAAGAACAGTCGGAGGCTCGAGTAAGTTTGAAATACCAAGGGAAGGGCGGCTAAGAGCGGAAGCGTTTGGTTTAGATCCGGGCTCGATCCTAGGTCAGGGCTTGGACTACCTAGGCCACGCGGCGCGCTTTTTCCCGCGCGTCATGTTAGCGACCGATCAATATTGGGAAACGATAGCCCGGTCAATGGAAATATCCGCCAGGGCGGCGCGAGAGGCATCCAGCATGACTACAGACCCGCGCGAGATGGCCCGGCTCATGCGGCAGTTTACTATAGAGGATAATGTCCCGCCGGGATGGAAGGAAGCCGCCGACCGATTCGCGGTCTACAATTCCTTTAACTCGGAACTCGGCGGACTCATGTCGAAGATGAACCAGGGAATCGGCGGGCTCAAAGACTCCGGGCCAATGGGACCGGCTTACTATTTATTGCTCAAATCAGTGGCGCCTTTTATCACTATCCCTACGAATATCGCCAAATGGACCATACACGAGGGACCGCTGGCGATGCTTTCAAATCACTTCTATCAAGAAGTCGCCAAGGGCGGCGCGGATGCCCAACTCGCTTTTGCCGGCGTTGCGCTAGGCTCGATGCTGATGGCAACAGGGGCATACCTCGCGAAGGAAATGACCTTGACCGGACGCGGGCCGGCAGACGCCGAACAGCGAAAAATGCTAGAAGCGGAATACGGTTGGCGTCCTGACTCTTTAAAGATAGCGGATAAGTACGTCGCCATTGACCGGCTCGACCCCATAGCGATGCCCTTAACGTGGGCTGCAGACATGGTTGAGGTCGCGGGCCACGTAGACGACGCGGATTACTTTCAGCTCGGAGGTGCGGCAGTCTTAGCACTTACTCGGTCGCTTGCCAATAAGACTTATCTCCAAGGTGTGACGAACTTCTTTGACGCCATTTTCTCAAACGAGCCCAAGAAGATGTATAAGTTTATGGCCGGGGAAGTGACCTCGTTTGTTCCGGGCTTTGTGCGCGGAATCCGCCAGCAGACCGACCCCTACACCCGCCAAGTGAATACCATGATGGACGCCCTTTATAATCAGGTGCCCGGATATTCCAAACTTCTCCCACCCGTGACCGACGCTTTCGGGAAACCGATCCTATCTGGGTACGGCGCCGGCGACGACTTTGTGAAAATCTTTGGGATCATAAACCCGATTGCATACCGCACCAAAACCGATAACGCGGTTGTAGATGAGATCCTAAAAAACCGTGTCCAAATATCGACACCTTCAGACACCATCTTTGGAACTTCAGATAGCCCGTGGGACTTTAAACCACCTGACGCCCGAAACGGCGTCAAACTCCAGCCGTGGGAGTATCACGCCTATAAAAAGCTATCGGGCGAGTTTGCCATGGAAAAGTTAGGCGAGCTAATTCAATCCGACCGCTACCAAAGAGCCAGCGCTGGCCCGGACGGCGGCAAGGCTATGATGATTAGAAACGTGATCGCGGTATCCCGCGAGTATGGACGCAAGGAACTTTTAAAGCAGCTACCGGCAATCGACCAGGCCGTAAGAGATAAGCTAGAGGCCCGGCGCGAGGCGCTTCGAGCTTCCGGGCAATAAATCCAAAACCAGTTAAAAATTTTTTCACTTGACAAGCTATGCTTTCAGGATTAGTATAGCTGTATCATTCATTCATTCATTCAATGAAAGGATTCATATCAATGACAACATCTCAAGTCAAGCAACTTCTGAAAGACAACAATCTGAGATACCGCGACGTTGGGCGGAAATGGAAAGTGACGCCGCAAATGGTGAGCGATTTTATAAACAAGAAAACTAAAAGCGCGCGACTGGAAAGGAGGCTCGCGCAATTAATCGAAGAACTAACAGGAAAGGAGGTGATCTGAATTGGACTATTTCAAACTCGGTTCTGACCTCGTGAGAACTCAGGCCGAGGAATTAAGCGCCCGCTGTATATGCGGACATCAACGCTATCAGCACGTTTTAAGTGAAGCGAAAGAATCGACTCCCGAGAATCCGCTTTATTGGTGCACGGCTAAAGTTTCCCGCGAAATGTATTGTCTGTGTGAAAATTTTTGTGACGAGGAAAACAAATAAGAAGGAGAATAAATTTTTTATGCCCCAAAAAATTTCAAACATTATTGGATATACCGCCTTACTTCTCTTGATCGCGGCTTCCGTCTATAGCGCGGAACCGCGACAGCCAAAAACGCTTTCGTACACATTGGTCCCGATCACGGACCAAACGACTACGCCGATAGCGATCAATGATAACGATGTTGTGTTAGTTGAGCGCCAGCTTGTCGCGCAAGCGCAAGCGGCACCTTTGCTGATAAACAAGCGCGGCAAAGAATCGCCGCCGTGGCAATGTCCCGGAACCGTCAATGACACGGTAGGCGAGAACCTAAATAACTTGAATCAAATCGTCGGGCACTGTGGACATCAACCAGGCTTCACCACGATGGCTTTTGTCGCCAATCCCTTGACAGGTGCTTACAGGCTTCTTGCGTTTCCAGGGGCTGCGGCGACGTGGGGCTTCGGGGTAAACGACGCGGGTTCTGTGATTGGATTCTATTCCAATCCTACGCACGCACTCGACAGCCACGGCTTTGTCTGGGACTCAGTAAACGGTTATCGCACTCTTGATTTGCCCTTCCTAAACGGCGGGCCGACCCGGCTACTTGGCATCAACAACGCCGGCGCAGTGGTGGGCTTCACCTATACCGACCTCCTTGTAGATTTTGAAGTCCATAGCTGGATCTACGAGGGCGGCACCTTCACCACGATTCAGCATCCGGACGCTTTCGATGAACTGAGCACCTTTATTCAGGGCTTCAACAACAACGGGCAGATATTTGGAAGCTATGAGGGGCCAGGCTGTTTCCAGTCGGGTAGTTGCTTGTTCTCGTGGGACGACGGCAAATTTTCGCCCGTGACGCTGCCGGTGCCTGACAACGCGCTGCGGCCCGATGGTGTCGCGACCAAGGCGACCATATTTGGGCTGCAGGGTTACAACGATAATCAAGAATTCATCGGCACATATTTTCAGACCCTTACCTGGAAGCTAAACGAATACGGCGACTATGTAAGCGCGACTTTTAATCTGGTCGACTTCATCGCCAAGCCAGTGAAAGGAGGAAGATGATTTATGAATATCATGCGCACGACTGAATATGTTTCGATCATTCGCGCAATGATGGGTCACGCCAAAGACCCAAGCTACAGCGTGAGGCTCGGGGCCGCAACGTTGCTCGATTATTACCTCCAAAATTACACCGTCTGCGATCATTGGGCTTACCCAAAACGCCTTTGGAAGTTTTCTAAATGCGTCAACCACAAACCCGCCCAAGATATTTGGGCGAGCTTTAACGATAATTTTTGGAAGCAGTTTAGAACCGGAAAGGAGATCGACGAAGACGAAAAGGAGGAACAATGGCAATAGCTCAATGGTGCGCGTGGTGCATGAAGTGGATTTATGTGCGCCGGCCGCATGACCCATGCCCGGAGTGTGGGCGATGAGCGACGGTGAAATTCTAGGCGTTAACCGGCGCACTTACAAGGGACCGGGTTGGATAGAAACTGACATTGTAGTTGTTTTGGTAGCTGGCACTATCGGTGATTACGCCGCCTACATTGCGACCGGAAGGAGTCCGGAATGGTGCGCCAGACACGGCGATAAACTTTGTTTCGCTGAAGCACAGGTTCATTTTTGCAATCAACTTAAAGAGGAGAAATATCGCGAATGAAAGGACTACGTTGGACTGAAGCCGAACTTGCGGCCTATTGCGCCAAAGGCAAGACGACCGAGCCAAAGATTACGGAGCAGGACTTTCAACGCTGGATAGTGAATTGCGCAATAGTGCTAGGCTGGAGCCACTACCACACATGGAATAGTTTCCACTCTCAAGCAGGCTTTCCCGATTTAGTTCTAATTAGACCGCCGCGGATAATCTTTGCCGAAGTCAAAAACGCAACCGGGAAAGTAACCGTCACTCAGGACATATGGTTGACGCAACTTGCGAAATGCCCAGGCGTTGAAACGTACCTTTGGAGGCCGGCTGATATGGACCGAATAGGAGAGATTTTGAAATGAAGGATCAATTTATTGTTCGGGTTGCTTGCGACAACTGCCTTAAAGCCAAGCGACTTGATGAGATGAGCGAACAGGACGACAAAGGCCCTTGGCTCTGCGAGGACTGTTGTAAGGACCGTGCAGAAAAAGAGCTAGAAGAGGAAGAGGAATAGAAAGAGGCCCGACCGAATGCCACGACGGCCGGGCCTTTTGGATCAACCCAAACCAGCGAGTAGGCTGACCCGTGGAGAGAACAAGCCTATCACTGGTGACAACCGTGTCAACGGAGGTAGGCTATGAAATTTTTAGCAATCGTGTCCCTATTTTTTTTCCCTGCGATAGCTTATAGCGAAGTGACTTGCCACAACGCACAACCAGAGGAGTTAGCCTGTGGGCCTGTGACCGTGCCAAACCAAATTGGATCTATACTTACAATCTCGACCAACTTTAATACGAACACGTGCGCACGCTTTTCTGATATAGACGTCCGCACCACCGGCAGCGGCATTAACCTTGTAGGCCCGATTGTGGCTCAAGTACCTAATGAAAGCGTTTGGTTTGTGTGGCGTACCCCTACGCAGGTAGTGTCCAATTGGTCCTGTACGATGACCGTTAAGGTCAACGGGCGCATTCCTATTCCTGGTGTGCAAAAAGATATTCATCGGCAAAACAGTCAGGCAGCAGACCAATGGGCCAACGCGATATTTGCCAGCGCCGCCCTTATAGCGCTTTCGCCTGATAAAGTTGCTGCCGCAGTGCTGGCGATAGCTGGGGGAACCCTTAAAATTATCTCCAATCGGCAACAAGGGCTTGCAGATGACCCTCCTGGTCCTGACTGCTACGAGCTCGTTGATCCACCTTGGCCCGCAAGCGGCCAGCCTATAGACATAGTTGGAATGGATTCGGTGCCATATATCGGCGAGTATTGGCATGACCTTTTAACGAGCTATGCCAATGGCCTACTTGGAAATGATGCCGTTGCGATTGAGGCTTACGGTATTTCGGCGCGAGCGAGCGCCGACAGGGCGCTAACTTGCCTTGAACAACAAGATTTAGCATGGAATGACTTGCAGACCGAGCGGGCGCACTATTTCATTCGGCAAATGGGCGTAGGACTTAGTGATGCGAGCTACAACCTTTGGGTACTACAATGGATCTTCGAGCAAATCGGTATTGACCCTGGATTAACTGATGCTGCAATTTTGACAGGTGAGATGGGGTGGAACTATCAACAGGTGCAATAATGATAAAAATCGCTGAAAGTATCATCTTCATTTTGGTGGGATTAATAAAACTCAACCGAGATTTTCCATGGTTGGCGAGCAGTCTTATTGACATCCTAATGGTGTTTGTCGGCGCTGCTATCTTCATAAGTTTGTGGGTTTACATCCCACTACTAGACGGTTTTACTTTTTTTACCCTGGCGGCCTGGATAATAGGCCAATGGTGGGAAAACAAGAAAGGAGATTTTTATGTCGAACAATAACGGCCCGCTTCTAAAGCCGGCCGAAAAACAGACCGCTTACCTAAAGGCCGGAATCCTAGGCTTTGCCGCATCCGGGAAAACTTACACCGCTGCAGCTATCGCGCGCGGGCTTGCGCTACTAGAGGAGCAGGCCGGGAGAAAAAAGGCGGTTGCGTTCTTTGATACCGAGACCGGGTCGGACTACGTCGTCGACGGATTCAAAAAGCAAGGGATTGAGCTTTTAGTCGCCAAGACGCGCGCCTTTTCCGACCTTTTGACCGTGGTCAAAGAGGCCGAGCAGACTTGCTCCGTCCTAATCGTCGACTCAATCAGCCACGTTTGGACCGAACTCGTCGACGCCTATCTTCACAAGAAGAATAAGGATCGCCTTGCGGTTTGGGACTGGAACCCCATTAAAACCGAGTGGCGCCAGTTCACAGACCTTTATCTTTGCTCCAAGCTCCACATCATAATCTGCGGCCGCGCGGGCAACGTTTACGAAGAATACCTTAACGAAAGGGGGGAAAAAGAGATCCTCAAGACAGGTACGAAAATGCGCGTTGAAACGGAGTTTGGTTATGAGCCGTCCTTGCTGATTGAGATGGAAAGAATCCAGCCCGAGCAGAACCCGAAAAAGAAAAAAGGGTCGGCCTTTGTCCACCGCGCAACAATCCTCAAAGACCGCTCAGACATCATGATGGGAAAGCAGATAGATGACCCCGGCTTCGCGGACTTCTTGCCTGTCATAAAGTCGCTTAACATCGGCGGCGAACATTTCGTTTTGGACACGTCCCGCACCTCGGACGAGATGATTAAGGACTCCGACCGCTCGCTTGAGGATCGGCGGAAATTCCAGGAGATTTATACCGAGGAGATTGAAGGCCAGATCGTTTCCGCTTTCCCAGGCCAGTCGGCTGCGGAAAAGAAGATCAAGGCGGACATCCTCGAGGTGGTTTTCGACTCCCGGTCGTGGACCAAAATCAAGATGTTTCCGCCCGAGGAGTTACAAAAGGGACTTCAGTCTATCAAGTATCTTTGCCGGCGGATAGCCGAAAACGAGGACGCCGAGGCGGTGACGCTTCAGTGGCTTCGCGGCGAGCTTGTAAAGGCCGAACCACCCCAGACCCCACCTGCACCTGAGCCCGAACAAGAATCGCTGATCTAGCCCCACCTTCAGGCCGGGGAGCCCCGAGCGGGCCACCCCCGGCCTTTTCTTTTTTCCTTGACAGTTTATTCCATACTCGGTAAGGCTTAACCTCTATTCCATATTTGAAAGGAGGTGATTCGTATGGACACCTCAGCAGACCTTTTAAAGGTTTTTGCAGTCGCCAAAATTCTCGATCTTAGCCCTGCAAGCATTCGACTTTATGCAGACAAGGGAAAGCTAAAATGTCTGCGTACGACCGATGGAGACCGCATTTTTTTGAGATCAGAAGTTGAAGAATTCGCCGCCCAAAGGAAAAAATCAACCAAAAAACAATAGCCCTTTTCGAGCTACCCTCTAGCCGCCAGAAAGGAACTTATGGACATGCCGCATCTACCATTTTTTCAATTTTACACCGCTGATTGGATTCAGGACACTCAGGTCTTAAACCACACCGCCAAAGGATGCTGGATTGACATACTTTGCCAGCTCTGGATTTCACCAACTCCAGGCGAGCAAACGTGGAACCGACGGGAGTTTATAACGCTCGTCAGATTAGACAACCACCAGACAACCACCGCGTTACTAATAAAAGACCTCTCTACAGTGGCTGAAATTTACCTCAAAGATGAGGCTGGAAACGTGTCAGATGTGCATGAGGATTGGGCTTTTATAAAGATAATAAGCCGCAGAATGGTACGCGACTGGCATAAGCTAAATGCTCGAAAAGACAAGTATAAAAAGTACAACCGCAAAAGAACGACCAAAGAACGACCGAAAAACCACCAGGTTACCACTTCATTTACCACTTCACAACCACCGCCTAACCACCAAGAAACCACCGATAGAATTCAGAATTCATATATCAGAAGTCAGAACTCAGATACATATGTCAGTTCTAAATCCGATATTAAGTACTTAAAAGATCCAGCCGCTAATGCGGCTGCATATGCAGACCCATCCGGGTCTGGATCTTTTAAAAATAAAAGTTCGGATTCGGATGCGGCTTCGCCGGATCGGAGCGCGCCAAGCGCGGACTCGGACAGCAGCAACGGCAATCACGGGGAGCCGTGGCGGCCGGCGTTTCTCAGAATCTTCTCTTTCGATCCTCACCGCTTCAACCGCCTGATCGTTTGGGTTCAGGCCCAAAAAAAACTCAACTACCCGGAGATCGTCATCAAGCAGGCTCTCGAACGCTTCGAAGAATTCGACCGCGGGAACAAGATCGAGGACTGGTGGCCCTACCTGCAGAAGATTTTGAAAAAAGAGTTTGCCCGCCACCAAGACTCGGAGCACGAGACCCGTAAAAGCGAGACCCGTAAAAGCGAGGAGCGTAAAAGCGCACTTCGAGCCCTCGCGCGCGGAGACTCGAGCCCCGTAAAGAACGCCCTAGACATGTCCGACAAGGAGCGCGCGGCAACACTTTCCAGATTGCGCGCTTTGCGGGAGGGGATAGGCCGGAGGGTGAATTGATTAGCGTACAGAAATCAAATTGGCGGGCTTTGCAGGAAGGGATAGGGGAAAGGCTTAACTCGGGGGAGATCGTTTGCTGTAGGCCGTGTTTTGTGCGAAATAAAGGCCATTCTGAAAGCATTACTGCCTTTTGCATAAATTTACATGCCCTTCACACGTGAAAATGCGAGACGACTTCGCGGCCGAGGCGGGCGCAAAAAACTAGCCGAGCATGAGAAGACCAAATTTGCGGCAGAAATCGTGCGCCAGATTATCGAGGCCCACGCTAAGCCGATAGCGCTTCAGTTCGTAAAGCGCGCGCAGAAATCAGATCGAGTTTTGATCGCTGCCGTTGATAAACTCCTGCCCGAGATCAACCGCACTGCGAATGAGCGGCCTATTGCAATTCAGATCATAATCGAAAGCCCCAATAACCAAGGGACAAACGGAGCGGCGCACCCGGACGCTGAAGGCGATAGCAAACGTTTGATAGTCATTGAGACATGAAAGGATTTTGCAAAAACGGACACGATCTTAGTGTGAGCCAATACGTGAACGGCAACACGGGCAAGCGCCGTTGTGGTATCTGCCAGAACGAATATAGGCGTAATCGCTATCACGGAACACACGGGGAAAAGATTCGAATAAGAAACCTGGCTTACCACAACAATCACAGCGCTGACATCTACCGCCGCCGCCGAGAACGTCGCAAGCAACACCCAGAGAAGTACCTAAACCAACTAAGGCGTAATCGAGCCCGCCGTAATGGAATTTCGGTTGCTCAACTCGACCAGATGGAAAAAGATCAACGTGGTAGATGCGCGGCGTGTCATCGTAAAGCTACGCTTGTTGTGGATCATTGCCATGTAAGTGGAATTGCGCGCCACCTACTGTGCAACCAATGCAACACCGCAGTAGGTCTATTGCAAGATAGCCCGGAAAGAATCAGAAAACTTTTAAATTATGTCGTTAGAGTCTCCCAAATCGTCATTGCAACTCAAAGTTAAGGGCATCGTAGGCCAATTCGTTACTGCTGTTTCTAACGGAACTGCGCGGGAAATAGCCTGTTTTGGTGCACGCGGCGACGGAAAAACGATAGGCGGTTTAATTTCCATGGTTGCGCACGCGCAGCAACACCATGCTACGAAGCATAAACTCCCCGTCCCGTGGATGTGTGTCACAGATACGTTTCAATCCCACAAGCTCAAGACTCTGCGGTCGATGGATGACCCGCTCTGGCAGGGTTTATGGCAGATTCGCGAACAAGGCCATATTGCTGAGTTTATTCTTGACGGTCAATGCCTGGTTAAATGCGATCTGTTCGGGATCGAGGACCAAGGCGCGATGGACCGGGTCAGGATGGAGACGTGCGGCGTCTGGTTCGAGGAGGCGGCGCCGTCCGCCGTCATGGTGCAATCGGCCGGCATATCGGAATCGGCTTGGTTGCTGGCCTTGACCTCGCAACGTGTAAAATCCCACGCCAACGTGGCCATGCTAACGGAGAACTATCCCGAGGAAGATCACTGGACGTGGAAGCGGTTTGTTACCGATCCGGCGCCAGCATCGCTTTACTTCCGCGTGCCACCCGGCGAGCGAGCCAGTCCAGAACAGCGTGAGGAATGGAATCGAGCGCTAAAGAACCGGCCCGATTTAGCGCGTCGGCTTTTGCAAGGTCAGCCCGGTACGATCCTTATGGGTCAGCCAGTAGCACAGGGTTTTAATTTGGACTATCACGTAGCTAAAGAATCACTTGAGTTAGTGCGCGGAAGTGAAATTGGAATTGGCTTCGATGGAGGCCACACGCCGACCGCGATTATTGGACAGCAGACCTTAACCGGGATGAGAATCTTTGCATCCTTGTATTTGGAGAACGGCGGGATGCGCCAGCTCCTTGAAACGCAGGTTCTGCCGTGGCTGGCAAGGCGCGCGCCTTGGACGCTAAGAGACTCGAGTCAATTGCTAATCGGCTATGACCCGTCGCTTGATGTTGGCGAGCAATCGGACATTGATCAATCGGCGCTCCGCGCAATCAACGACGCGCTAAACTGGCCGGCATGCGAAGCCGGGCCTGTCCGCTGGCCGAATCGGAAGGACGCGCTGCTCCAGGCGCTATCCCGGCGGGAAGGGCTCGTTATTGATCCTTCATGCGATCCGCTTATCAAGGCGCTATCGGGTCGCTGGTATTATCCGAAGTCACACATTGAGGAGCTGAGATCCGACATTCCCAAAAAACCGAACCATCCGTGGGAAGATTTAGGTGATGCGCTTATTTACTTGTTATGCCGTTTTGGTGTAGTAGGAACCGAGATGTGGAGTAACACCGCAAGCGATCAAATAGAAATTAAACGCAACCTAGAACATTTTCATCAGTAAAGAAAAATGGGATTTTTATTTAGTCCGCCGAAGCCGCCCAAGCCCCCGCCGGTTCCAACCGTAACTAGTCCGGACGTGCAGCAGGCAGCGGCAGACGCGCAGCGAAGAGCCGCGCTAGCTCGAGGGCGCGCATCCACGATCTTAACCGCGCAGGTGCCGGGCAAGGTGCCGCTAGGAGTGGTAGGAGGATAAATGGGATTTCTGCTTCCTCGGTCCATTCCCTTTTTACCGGAAATTTCACACAACATATGGCGTAAGTTTGTTCACAAGGTGAAGGTTATAAGCCGAGAAAATAGACGGCCACAAGTCGACCGGATAGATAGATGGATTTACGTCATACAAATGCGCAAGACCGGAAATTCTTTCAGGGAAATAGGGAAAGCGTTGGGTGTAACAAGACAGTATGCTTGCTCACTTTACAAAGAAGCCGTAAGAGCGGGGCAACGTTGGATTGAAAAACATCCATGAGCGTACCCGACGACATCGTAAAGAAGGAATCAGATAACAATCAGGACTGGACTCCCGGCGACGTTATCTCCGCATACGAAGACGGTTTTATCGTGCTCGATGACGGGACGATAGTCTATAACCCGATAAGGGCTAGGGAATTCTTAAAAACGACAAATGAGTCTACCCGACGACATCGTAAAGAACTTTGAAACGCTTCGGATGAAGCGAATTCTGTTCGATCACCTAGCGCAGGAAATCATTGACTATGTGGCTCCTCATTTTGATGATGTTGTTTTTACTCGTGTGCCCGGCTGGAAAAAGACCCAACACATATTTGATTCAACTGCTTCTTATGGGTGGTTTGTTTTAAGCCAGTTCATTCAAGGATCAGTCCTAAACCAAGCAACTAAATGGTTTGGGCTCAAATCCAAAAATCCCGATCTTAATCAAAATCAGAACGTAGCGACCTGGTACGCGGACGCGACCAACCGGGCGTTAGGCGTCATGCGCTCATCGGCCTTTTACGGTTGCGCAGGCCAGTCGATCAATAGCTGGATTGGTTTTGGCAACGGGCCTGTATTAATCGAAGACGTGCCGCAGGTGCGCGAGGGGCTTGCGCGCATTCGCTACACGTCGATCCCGTTCGGCAAGTACGTTATGGCCGAGGGGGTAGACGGAAAGATCGACTGCGTTATCCGGACCGTCAAGATGACCGCAATCAATGCCAAACGAATGTTCGATAAAGAGAAGGGGGAATCCACCGGTAACCTAGGGGTGTCGGACCGAATCGAGCGAGCGGCAGAGAAGGAGCCCTTTTTAGAGTTTGAGTTTTTGCATTCTATACATCCGAGGGACGTTTATAATGCCAATCAAAAAACCAAAGGAAAGACAGCCAGAGACATGCCAGTCGCCTCATGCTGGGTTGAAAAGGAAAAGAAGCGACTGGTTAGAGAGTCTGGATATAGACGATTTCCCGTTGCTGTCGCTCGCTATGATTTACTCAGTGGAGAAGTTTTTGGTAGAGGACCAGCCCATCTCGCACTCCCTGATGCTAGATCACTCAACCGTGCCGACGAGATGGAATTAGTGCAGTGGGAAAGAGAGATTGACCGGCCCTTAAAGATCAGACGAAATACTGTCATTGGCGGGATAGTGGACGCCCGGCCCGCGGGCCGAACAACCGTCACCGACATAAACGGCATCGGCGATTTATTCGATCACAAAACCAACTGGCAAGCCGACGACTTGATGCGAAAGAGAAAAGAGCAAGCGATACTAAGGGTCTTTCATGTTAATGAAATCCTTAACTTGCTTGCGCGCGAAAAGCCGGAGATGACGGCGTTTGAAGTGAATGCCCGGCTTAACTTACTCCAGCAGATTTTAGGGCCGGTATTCGGCCGGCTGGAATCGGATTTCCTCTCCGTCATTGTCGAAGTGACTTTAGAGAACATGGCTTATGCGGGGCTCCTGTTAGATCCGCCCGATGAGTTAAAGGTGACGGGCGAGGGCTATGACATCGTATATGAGGGGCCACTAGCCCGCGCGCAGCGAAACACCGAAATAACGGCCATTCAGCAGTCTATTGCGGATGTATCCGGCATTGCGCAGTTTGACCAGGAAGCGGTCCAAATGGTGGACTTTAAGAAAGCGACGCGAAAGCTCTTTGAGATCCGCGGCACTCAAGATTTGGTGCTTAGCGAGCGAGAGTTCGAGAAGAAGCTCGAAGTCTTGCAGCAGCAGCAGCAAGCGCAGCAGATGATGGCAGCGGGCGCGCAGACTGCGGAATCTTTAGGCAAGGTGGCGCCGTTTGTGAAACTGGCAAGAGAACAGACCGGGGCGACACCGCCGGCGGCGGCAGCATGAGAAAAGCTAGAAATTGGCAGTGGACATGTTTTGCATGTTTGGAGTTTGGGGGAGGACTCACGCAAACCCATTGTCAGTTTTGTGGTGTAGAAAGATGGCTTGCCCGTCTTATGGATAAAAGCATTATCGACGGGCATACTTCTTGGCGGACTAAGAAAAGGCGCGAGATTGCACTGAGAATCCATTACGGAGCATGAATAAAGTCCTTCACTGCACATGCAAGAAAGACTTTTCCCGCAAGCGCTATCAGCGGCGAAAAGAATACCGGGCGGATTTGATTTGGCATTTTTGGTGGACGCATGACATTGACGCGACGCGCGCGCCGGCGCATGTTGACGAGCTCGGGCTTGATACCATAACACGCAGGCGGAAAACGGAGGCGAGAGTCTAGTATGGTAATCATCCAATTCATTCTCATTTGCGTGGTTATCGGCTTGGTCGTTTGGCTAGTGAACACCTATTTGCCGCTGCCGGTGCAGATCAAGCAACTGATTGTGATTGCCGCCGTGGTTTTACTTGTGTTGGTCTTGCTTGGTGCAATGGGATTGTTCACTTATGATATTCAAATTCCGAGATTTGGCAGATGAGAAATGGCCGAAAGAAGATCCGCCGTATCATCTATCGCCAACACTCAGACGAGCAGATACGAGCGGCGATCAAGGCAGCCTGCCCGGAAGGATCTATATTTGCTGATTACCTTCAGACGGTTTGTCTCGAGCTGGTTGAAGCGCCAACTGAGTTTGAAAGGGGAGTGGCGGAAGGAAAGCGCCGGCTGGCCGGGGAGATTTTAACTATCGCGATCACGCCGGACACCGACATAACGGTAGAAAGGAGTTTAGATCATGCCCCTTGAACTACCAGCGGAGATTTCCCAGGGAATCCCCGCCGACGTTTTGTCAAACAACGCCGTTCAACGTTACAACGATATCGGCTCTTTGATGAAGGGCCACATTGAGGCGGAGAACTATATTCGGAGCGGCAAGGCGGTTGCGCTCCCGGCCGAGGACGCCAAGCCCGAAGATTTGGAGAAGTGGAAATCTGAAAACCTTTCCAAGTTTTCCAAAGTCATAGACCTACCGCCGTCAAAGGCCGAGGAGTACGAATTCAAGTTTGAAGGCGTATCTAGCGACGTTCTAAAAAACGATCAGCTTTTAAGCTCTTTTCGCGACACCGCGCACAAGTACGGCCTATCCAAAGCGCAGGCCGCAGGGATAGCGCAGGCATTTGCAACCGAGATCGCTCCTCGGCTTGCACCCCAAGGGCCGCAAGTTGAGTTTATCGAGGGACAAGAACCTGTTGACAGCTTGATGAAAGAAGTTTTCAAAGGCGAAGCGCCTAAACGACTCGACGAGTATAAGCGCGGCGTTGAAATTTTATCTCAGACCAACCCTAGACTAAAGGATCTTTTAAACGATGGCATTGCACCATGGGAAGGAAAGTTCACAGCGTTAGGAGATAACCCGACTATAGTCCAACTCATTACCGACGTTGGCCGGCTTACGGGTCAGGACTTTGGCGGACACGTAGCACCAAACGATAGGGCAGTGCTTGACGCCCAGGAAGAAATCAACCAGATTATGCACAACAAAGAGCACCCGTGGCACGAGCGTTGGAGAAAAGGGGATAGGACCGCGCGCGAGCACATGAACGAACTTTATAAGTCGGTAACCGGAGGAAGATAATGCCGGCGACTTTGCTAAAACAAGGGCTAACGTTTCAACAATGGAAAGCTCAATATGCGCCACACGATTCAGGGAAGGACTATGACTTACGCGGTGCGTATGAAGCCGGCATTGTGCCGGGGCCAGATCAACATTTTCCTGACACGTTTAAGCTCCCCGGACATCCGACCTTTTCCATTGAGTCTAAATATTGGAAGCCCGGCATGCCAGCGGGACGGTGGGAGGGCGAAAAATATATCCCGATGGATGCAAAGACAGCAGCCGAATGGGTGAAGACCCATCCGCAAAAATAGGAGATAAAATGCCTTTAGCAGGACCGCGCGCGAGCACATGAACGAACTTTATAAGTCGGTAACCGGAGGAAGATAAAATATGCATTATGACTATCGGGGAGACGAGGAGCATTGCATTTTCGATAATCCTAGGGATCTTGATGCGGTCGAGATTCTACACGCGGAACAGTGGAAACCTGGAATAATGCAGTTATATGTTCGTCACCCGAAACTTAACCCCTGCCAGTTTACTATCGCCTATTGTGCGACAGGACTTTTCGAGAACAGGGAGGCAAAATGCCATTAGCAGGACAGGCACAAAAGAGAGTGTCGGCAGCTATGCGCGAAGTTCATTCGAACATTCCCTCGACCGTGCCGGCATGGGTGCGCAAGAATCCGAAGAAGCGCGAAGCGATGTTAAGGGCGATTGCCTTTTCCAAAGCGCGAAAAGCAGGAGCGAAAGTCTAATGCCTAAATTTCTAAACGTTGACACGTTTGACCCCGATATTGTAAAAGCGGTTCGTAGAATGACCGACAACGGCGCTTCGGTCGATGAGATTCAACGGGTGGTCGGGATGCCGCGTGAAGTGGTCGAGCGCCACAAGCGGGATTATGAAAACCAAAAGAAACGAGATCACGGTATCAAGCCTGACGATTAAAAGGGGGTGATAAATGAGCGGAGCCTTTAATTAGCAAAGTTCCCGACGTTGCAGGAGTAAAGAAACTTTGCGCAGACCCTAAACCATCTAGACGATTTTATCCCACCTCATCCTTCCATAGGGCTGTCGTTTTAGGGTTTGTGGAAAGTTTAGACTTTCCAATTTCGGCCACCCTTCCTTTTAAAGGAAGTCCCGAATGAGGCCGACCTAAACAGTCGGCGTTTAGCGGCACGTTAGCCGTTAGATGAGCCCCGGCTTATGCCGGCTACCCTCTTCGAGGCGGTTTGGGAGACCCGCCAAAATGCTCCCAAATTTGAAGGGAAGGAGTGTTTCAAGTGGCCGAAACAATCACCGAGTGGCAAAAACGCCAATTCAATTCCAACGTTAAGTTTGTTTATCAGCAGATGGAATCAATGGTTACTAAGTACATTGATTCCGAGATGTATCACGGGAACGTGCAGGGGAACTTGGACGATTTCGATGTTGCCGGCGCGTCGCTAACTAGAGATAAGGTTGACCGCTATGAGGAAACCCAATGGGGCGAGCTGGAGAAATCCCGGAGATGGTGTAGACCGATCCGGGCTTACCTCGCGCTGCCCTTGGACCGCTACGATAAAGTCAGATCCGCAATCGAGGACATCAATTCGATTCACACCCGGGCTATCGTTTACGCGCTACGGCGAAACGAGGATAAGCGGGCAATCGACGCGATGAACGGGCTGGCGCTCGGAGGAGAGCAGGCGACGGTATCAACCGCGCTTCCGTCCTCGCAGCAGATCGCTTTAGGGTCTTCACCGTCGGACGTTTTGAACTTAACCAAGATCAAGGCGGTATCGGCAAACTTCGATCAGAACGCTGTCCCAATCGGCAAGCGCCATTGGTTGTATTCACCGGGCCAAAAGTCGGCAATCCTCGCAATTACCCAGGCGGCAAGCTCGGACTTTACCGCGCATAAGATTTATGACCGGGGCGACATCGACTCTTTAGACTGGATGGGTTTTGTCTGGCATCACATCTTTGACGTGAAGAACCAGGGTGCGGCGGGCATCACGACGATTCAGCGCATGTTGCAACTAACTGGCACAACGCGAACCAACTTGGCGTTTGCTTCCGACGCCGTGGGAGTCAGCAAGTGCGAAGACATCAAGACCGAACTCGATTATCTGCCGACCAAGACTTATACCTGGCAGGCATTCGGCGAGATCGACGTAAACGCAGTCAGGGTTTTGGACGGCGGTGTAATGTCGATCCTTTGTAAGGAGGAGTAAACAATGGCGCTAACACTATCAAACGAAGCAACGGCCAGGGCAGTCCTTGGCGTATTGGCCGACAAGCGGCAGTTGACCGGGCTCATTGTGGCGCCACAGTTTAGCTTTACCGCCGATGCAGCAGCAGGCGCCGGGCCTATAGTCACGCTAATGACGGTTCCGGCAGGATTCAAACCGTTACTTGTGGGATTTTTTACTGATGGACTCTCGGCATCGGCCGGTGTCGGGCTCAACTGCAGGATAGGCGATTCTGTAAATAATGCGCGACTCATGGCAGATGTTGACGCTGACCTAACGGCCAGCAGCATCAGCTTAGCAACCACGGCATTAAACTATGAGTTCACGGCCGACACGCCTATCATCTTGACAATGACGGCGGGGAAAACTCCCACGGCCGGCAAGCAATGCTTTGGCTGGATTCTCGGGCACGTTAGGGCGTGACATCGTTCGCGGGCGGGCGATGGAGGGCTACACGGTTTATGGAGAGGAAAGGCGGTTAGAGGGGCAACTCCTTGACCGTGTAGCCCTTGTCTGCGGTAATGCCGAAACCGTTTTTGACGATTTGACCGAGGCGCTTAGAATGTTTGAGTCGCCGGCCATATTCGGAGTCAATGAAATCGGTTGCTACCTCGGGTTGATCCATCATTGGGTTTCGTTACACGGCGATAAGTTATCCCGATGGGTAGCGGTCAGGCGCGCGGAACCTTCGGTTTGGCAAGAGTTTAAAACCCACACATCGAGTACGGCGATAGCGCCAGCCGATTATATTTGGAAAATTGAACCCTGCACGTTTCCATTGAGCGGGCTATTTGCCGCCCAGATCGCCTACATCATGGGGGCGGAAAAGATCATTTTATGCGGTTGTCCGGGCGATGGAACGAGGCGGTTTTTTGATCGCAAGCCGCGCATTGATTACAGCTACGGCGGCGGGGAAACGCCCGGCGACCAGCGCGACCGAGAGCATCTTTTACAAGAACTTAATCGAGTGCCCGAGTTAAGGAAAAGATTAAAGTCTATGTCAGGGCGGATGCGGACGATTTTAGGGGGGCCTAATGCGTAA
>Ga0126369_10000587_pt1 | contig 24040 bp, 21 predicted proteins | sample PanSoiMetaPlot_1_FD_109646 | JGI IMG/M metagenome (GOLD analysis project Ga0126369, IMG submission 109646) | Tropical forest soil microbial communities from Panama - MetaG Plot_1 | ecosystem: Environmental > Terrestrial > Soil > Tropical forest > Bulk soil | place: Panama | collected 2016-02-17
CGCTCCAGGTCGGCGCTGTGCACCAGGAGGTCGACGTCCTTCGTGAAGCGCTCGTAGCCGTGCTCGATCACCGCGAAGCCGCCGGCGACCGCGAAGCGAACCCGTGCCCCGCGCAGCAACCGTCCGACGCGGGCGATGGTCTCGTCCGCCGGTCCGACGGGAACTTCCCGTACCCAGGCCGCCTCGAGCAGGTGACGATAGGTCTTGAGCGCCGCGGCGCGCATCCCCCCCCTTAGCCCGCGCCCCGCGTCCGAGTCGAGGGGTGCCCCCCTTTGACACCGACGGTCCCGAGTTGCTACCGACAGCGGCGGATGGGTGCAGCGGGGTGTCGGGGGAAGCAGCGCCGTCGCGGGCCGGCAACCGCGGCGCCGCACCTGGAAACGCTCCTCTGGCGGGTCGGTCTCAAGCACGTGGCCGGTGTCGACGAGGTCGGGATGGGCCCGCTGGCCGGGCCCGTCATCGCGGCAGCCGTCGTTCTTCCGGCGGGCTCCTATCTCGACGGCGTCGCCGACTCGAAGGTGCTGACCGCCGCCGCGCGCGAGCGGCTCGCCGAGGAGATCCACCGCCGTGCGCTCACCGTCGGCATCGGCTGCGCCGAGCCCGACGAGATCGACCGCGTCAACATCTATCAGGCGGGCCTCTGTGCCCTTCGACGTGCCGTCGAGGCGCTCGCGGTCGTTCCCGAGTTCGTGCTGGTCGACGGGCGCGAGATTCCCGGCCTCCCCATGCCGCAGAGCGCGTACCCGAAGGGGGATGCGTTCGTGTGCTCGATCGCGGCGGCATCGATCGTGGCCAAGGTGCATCGCGACGCGCTCATGCGCGATCTCGACCGCCTTTACCCGGCCTACGGATTCGCCCGACACATGGGCTACTCGACGCGCGCACATTTCGCCGCCATTCGCCAGCACGGACCGTCCCCCGTCCACCGGCGCTCCTTCGCGCCGGTGCGGGCTGCCGTGCGCGGCGGCGAGCCCGCGGAGCTCCCGCTCTCACCCGCCGCGAATCTCGATTAGCCGGTCCGGTGCGCGCCTTTTCCTCGCGTCGGGATGTCCTATAATCGAGGGACATCCGATGGACGCCACCTTGCTCCTGGGCCTCTACCGCCAGATGGCCCTCTGTCGCCGTTTCGAGGAGGCCGCGGCCAAGGCCTACTCGCAGGGGAAGGTGAGCGGCTTTCTCCACCTCTACATCGGCCAGGAGGCGGTTGCCGTGGGTGCCATCTCGGCGGCCGAGCGGACCGACTACATCGTCGCCACCTACCGCGAGCACGCCCACTACCTGGCGCGCACGGGGGATGCGCGCGGCGCGATGGCCGAGCTCTACGGCAAGGCGAGCGGGTGCAGCGGCGGACGGGGCGGCTCGATGCATCTCTTTGACGCCGCCCACCGGATGCTCGGCGGCTGGGCGATCGTGGGCGGCCACGTGCCCATCGCCGCCGGGGTCGCCTTCGCGAGCAAGTACCGCGACGAGAAGGACGTCACACTCTGCTTCTTCGGCGACGGGACGGCGAACATGGGCGCCTTCCACGAGGGACTCGCCCTGGCTGGGCTCTGGAAGCTCCCCGTCGTCTTCATCTGCGAGAACAACCAGTACGCCATGGGGACGCCGCTCTACCGGACGCTCGCGGTCGAGGACGTCGCGGTGCGCGCCCGCGGCTATCCCATGAAGTCGGAGATCGTGAACGGCGACGACGTGCTGGAGATGCGCGAGGCGGTGCGCCACGCCATCAACCGGGCACGCCGCGAGAGCAAGCCGTTCTTCATCGAGGCCAAGACGTACCGCTTTCGCGGGCACTCGGTGGCCGACCCGGGGAAGTATCGCAGCAAGGAGGAGCTCCAGAAGTGGATGGAGCGCGATCCGATCCGCGTCCTCGCCGAGCGCATCCAGAAGCTCAGCATCGCGACGGAGGAGCAGCTCCACGCCTTCGACGACGAGGCGAAGGCGCAGGTCCAGGATGCCGTCGAGTTCGCGGAGCGGGCCCCCGTACCCGACCCCGCCACCGTCGGGGAGTACGTGTATGCCTGAGCCCCGCGTCCTGTCGTTCCGCGAGGCGCTCCGCGAGGCGATGGTCGAGGAGATGGAGCGCGACCCGTCGATCTTCCTCATGGGCGAGGAGGTGGGCCACTACAACGGCGCCTACAAGGTCTCCGAGGGCATGCTCGAGCGCTTCGGCGAGAGGCGCGTCATCGACACGCCGATCGCCGAGACGGGATTCGCGGGCGTCGGCGTCGGCGCGGCGATGGTCGGGCTCCGGCCGATCATCGAGTTCATGACCTGGAACTTTTCCCTGGTCGCGGCCGACCAGCTCATCAACAACGCCGCCAAGCTGCGTTACATGTCGAACGGGCAGTTCAGGCTGCCGATCGTCTTCCGCGGCCCGGGCGGCGCCGCGCATGCCCTCGCCGCGCAGCACTCGCAGGCGCTCGAGGCGCTCTATGCGCACGTCCCGGGGCTGAAGGTCGTCCTGCCCTCCACGCCGGCCGACGGGAAAGGCCTCCTCAAGGCGGCGATCCGCGACGACAACCCGATCGTCTTCATCGAGAGCGAGGTCATGTACGCGCTGAAGGGCGAGGTCCCAGACGGCGAGCACGTGGTCCCCCTCGGCGTGGCCGACGTGAAGCGCCCCGGCCGGGACGTGACCATCGTCGCCTGGAGCAAGATGGTCCACACGGCGCTCAAGGCCGCCGAGACGCTCGCCGGCGAGGGCATCGAAGCCGAGGTGCTCGATCTCCGGACGCTCCGCCCGCTCGACGAGCGCGCTCTTCTCGAGTCGGTCGCTCGCACGCACCGCTGCGTCATCGTCCAGGAAGGCTGGCCCTTCGCCGGCATCGCCGCCGAGCTGATCACCCTGATCGTCGAAAAGACCTTCGACGATCTCGACGCCCCCCCCGAGCGCATCACCAACCTCGACGTCCCGATGCCCTACGCGAGGAACCTGGAGAACGAAGTCCTGCCCTCCGCCGAACGCGTCACCACCGCTGTCCGCAAGATGCTCGGTCATCCCGAGCCTTCGCGCCGCCCGGCCGTGGCAGGAACCGGACGCTAAAATGAGCAGCGGCCCGGCGTGGAGAGGGGCGTGCCGTCGACGAGCGGGGGCCCGGCGAACGCCCGCTCTGGTAGCACACGCCCGCCCCAGCGCCGGGCCTAAGGACCCGCGAGGAGACGGTACATCCCTCTCCGCGCCGCGCAACTAGTCACGATGCCCTCCATCGAAGTCACCATGCCCAAGCTCTCCGACACCATGGAGGAGGGCAAGATCCTCCGCTGGCTCAAGCACGAAGGTGACCGCGTCGCGATCGGCGACATCCTGGCGGAGGTCGAGACCGACAAGGCCAACATGGAGCTCGAGGCGTACGACGAGGGCACGCTCGCCGAGCTCAAGGTGGCCGAAGGGGAGAGCGTGCCGGTCGGCTCGGTGATCGCGCTGCTGGCAGCGGCCGGCGAGCAGAAGAGCGCGACCGCGAAGCCGAGCGCCCAGGCGGCCGCACAGAGGGCGCCCGACAAGGCTCCCGAGCAGAGGCTGGCGGCCCCCGCCCGTCCCGTCGAAGCCGAGCGTGAGACGAAGCGGCCCACCATCGTGCGACGGCCCGAGCCCGCGGCACCTGCGACCGCACGAGACGGTGAGCCCGTGCGGGCCTCGCCCCTGGCGCGGAAGATCGCCCGCGAGAACGAGGTCGATCTCCGCGCGCTTCGCGGTACGGGGCCCGGAGGCCGTATCGTCGAGAAGGACGTCCGCGCGGCGCTCGGTGGGGCAGGGGTGGAGCCGGTCCGCAGGTCCGCCCCTGCCGAATCCCGTCCGGGGGCGCGGGGACGCATCGATCTCTCCCGCATCCGCCGCACGACGGCAAAGCGCATGGGTGAGGCCAAGCGCGAGGTGCCGCACTTCTACGCCTCCGCCGAGATCGTCATGGACGAGGCGGTGCGCCTGAAGGAGGGCCTGGCCGCGCAGGGCGGGGACTTTGCGGGCATCACCTTCACGCACCTGGTGGTGAAGGCGGTCGCCCTCGCCCTGGTGCGCGTCCCGGAGCTGAATGCCTCATACGACGGCGACGCCATGGTGCTGCACGACGCGGTCAACGTCGGCATGGCGACGGCGGTGGACGAGGGCCTGGTCGTGCCCGTCCTGCATCACTGCGACCGGGAGCCACTCGCCGCGATCGTCCGGCAGGCCCGGGGCCTGGTCGAGCGCGCGCGTGCGGGACGGTTCGGCGGCGACGACCTGTCGGGCGGGACCTTCACCGTCTCGAATCTCGGGATGTTCCCGGTGTCGGACTTCGCCGCCGTCATCAATCCTCCGCAGGCGGCCATCCTCGCGGTCGGCACGATCCGCGAGTCGGCGATGGTGCGCGAGGGACGCGTGGTGGCGGGTAGGGTGATGACCGTCACGCTCTCCTGCGATCACCGCATCATCGACGGCGTGCTCGCGGGTCGGTTCCTGCGCGAGCTGAAGGCGCTCCTCGAGCAGCCGCTCGCGCTCCTCCTCTGAGCGCGCGCCGCGCAGGCCATGCCCGAGTACGACCTGATCGTCGTGGGTGCCGGGCCCGGCGGCTACGTGGCCGCGATCCGCGCCGCCCAGCTCGGACTGCGGACCGTCGTCGTCGAGCGGGACAGGCCGGGTGGTGTGTGCGGCAACTGGGGATGCATCCCCTCGAAGGCGATCCTGACCGACGCGGCGCTGTTCGCGGAGCTGAAGGCGGGCGCCGCGCGCGGGATCGTGGCGGACAACATCCGCGCGGACTTCGGCCGCGTCATCCAGCGCAGCCGCGAGGTGGCCGACCGCCAGGCGAAGGGTGTCGAGTTTCTCTTCAGGAAGAACAACGTCTCGTATGTCGAGGGTACCGGGCGGCTGATTCGCGGGGGTGTCATGGTCACGAACGACGGCCGGACCGACCGTCTCGCCGGGCGCCACGTGCTCCTGGCGACCGGCAGCGCCGAGCGGACCCTCCCGGGTCTCGAGGTCGACGGGGCCCTGGTGATGACGAGCCGGGAGGCGCTCGACCGCCGGGAGCTCCCGACCTCGGTGGTGATCATCGGGGGCGGGGCCGTCGGCGTCGAGTTCGCATACGTCTACCGGAGCTTCGGCGCGCGGGTGACGGTCGTCGAGATGGCCGCGACGCTCCTTCCCGGCATGGATGCCGACCTGGGTCACGAGCTCGAGCGGTCGTTCCGGCGCCAGGGCATCGAGGTCCTCACCGGACATCGCTACGAGCGGATCGAGCGGATGCCTCGCGGAGCCGAGGTCATCGTGGCGGGACCTTCCGGCCCGACCACGCTCGCCGCGGAGTGCGTCCTGGTCGCCGTCGGCCGCCGGCCGCTCTCGGGTGATCTCGGCCTCGAAGAGGCCGGGGTCCAGACGCGCAATGGCTTCGTCGTCGTCGATTCCCACATGCGGACGAGCGTCGACGGTGTCCATGCGATCGGCGACCTGGTCGGCCCGCTGCTCCTCGCTCACGTGGCGTCGGAGCAGGGGGTGGTGGCCGTCGAGACGATGGCCGGGCGGGAGGTGAACGGGGTCGATCCCGCACGGATGCCCATCTGCATCTACTGTCTGCCCGAAGTGGCGGCCGTCGGATTGACCGAGGCCGAGGCGCGGAGCCGGGGCAACGGCGTCAAGGTGGGGAAGTTTCCCTTCCGGGCGCTCGGGAAAGCGATGGCCTCCGGGCACACGGACGGATTCGTCAAGATCGTCAGCGAGGACCGGTACGGCGCCGTGCTCGGGGTGCACATGATCGGCACGGGGGTCACGGAGCTGATCGCCGAGGGGGTTCTCGCGCGCAGCCTCGAGGCGACGACGGCAGAGCTCATCGGGACGGTGCATGCGCACCCCACCATGGCCGAGGCGCTCCGCGAGGCGGCGCTCGCCGCGGAGGGCCGGACGGTCAATGCGTGACCTCCCGCGCCCCCGGTCCTGAACAGGGGTCGGTTGATGGCCACGCCGGGTCGCACCTCGGTGTGGCAGAAGATGGCGCTCGTCGCCCTCGGGCTCTGCCTCGCCCTCGTGCTCCTCGAAGGCGGGCTGCGCACGGCCGGGTGGCTCTTCCTTCGCCTCCAGGAGGGACGCAACCGCGCGTCCCTCGCCGAGGGTCGGCCCTACCGGGTCCTGTGCGTCGGCGAATCCACCACGGCGCTCGGCGGTGAGCAGGCGTATCCCCACCAGCTCGAGCGGATCCTGAACCAGCAGGCCGGCCGGAACCTCGTGAGCGTCGTCAACCGCGGCGTGCCGGCCATCAACACGGATTACATTCTCGCCACGATACCTGCACTCCTCGCCCAGTATCGCCCTGACGTCCTGGTCGCCATGATGGGCATCAACGACCTGGACGTGCCGGACGGGGCCGAGGATGGCGCTCTCCGGCGGGCGTTCCTCTCGCTCAGGATCACCAAGGTGGCGCGCTACGCGGGAGCGCTCTGGCAGGTATGGCGCAAGCCCAGCGGACCGGCGATGGCAGCACAGTTCGAGGGCGAGGTGCGAGCGAAGGAGAGCCGGCTGCTGGCCCGCATCCGAACGGACGCGTCGGACGAGCGTGCGCACGCGGAGCTCGGGACCCTCTACCTGTCCGCGGGCAGGCGTGCTCTCGCACGACGCTTCCTCGACCGAGCCCTGGTGCTCGATCCCCAGGACCAGGCGGCCCGACTGGCGCTCGCGGCGCTCTACAGGCGCGAGGGTCGTGCCCAGCACTTCGCCGCCGCGCTCCAGACGGCAGCAGCCGTCGATCCCCAGCACCCCGATGCGCAACGGGAGGTCGCGGCCGAGTACCTCAGGTTCTTCGACTCCGACGGGATCACCGCCCTGACCGAACGGATCCTCGTGTTCTACCGCGAGGACGACGCAACCTACCGCCGCCTCGAGGAGGCCTATCTGAGGGTGGCCGAGCGCTGCACCCGGGACGGCCGACTGGAAGAGGCCGAGGCGCTCCTCCGGCTCGCACGCGCGCTGCCGCCCGGCGGGTACGACGAGATCTACTTCGGCCGGCGGGCGTTCCTCGCCCAGATGCGGGGCGATCGGCAGGGGTTCGAGCAGAACCTCGAGCGCGCGGAGGAGCTCCATTCGGGCGACCGGCACGCCATGACCACCCGGAACTACCGCGAGCTGGCCCGGATGCTCCATGAGGTGGGCATCCCGCTCGTCGCCGTTCAGTATCCACTCCGGAAGACGGACGCGCTGCAGAAGATGCTCGAGGGTGAGCCGGGCGTCGTCTTCGTGGACAACGAGCTGCCGTTCAAGGAGGCCCTCCGGGGGGCCCCCTATCGAGACTATTTCACCGACGCCTTCGCTGGAGACTTCGGACACTTCACGCCGCGGGGCGCCGGTCTCCTCGCGGAGAACGTCGCACGCCCGGTCCGCGAGCTGCTCGAGCGGCGTGAGCCGCGGGGCGAGGGCTCGGGCGCGCAATAGGACCACCCGGCGTGGGCGCGCTTGCGCCTGGGGGGGGGCCCAGGCAAGCATCGAGGGCAGCGATGCAGCTCGAGGTGGGGGTTCTGGGCCAGGTCGACTACCAGCGAGCGCTCGTCCTGCAGGAAGCGCTGGTCGCCCGCCGGCTGGCCGGTGGAGCGGACGCGATGCTCCTTCTCGAGCACCCTCCGGTGTACACGCTGGGGCGCGGAGGCGATCCGTGCCATCTCGGCGGGGCGGCGACAACCGGCGTTCCGATCGTCCGCGCCCAGCGGGGCGGGCAAGTGACCTATCACGGTCCTGGCCAGCTCGTCGGCTACCCGGTGCTCGGGTTGCGGGACCTTCGACCGGACGTGGGCTGGTACGTGCGCGGCCTCGAGGAGGTGCTCATCAGGGTCCTCGCGGATCTCCAGGTCGCGGCGGACCGTCGTCCGGGGCTCGCGGGGGTGTGGTGCGGGGCTCGCAAGATCGCATCCGTGGGCGTGGCGATCAGGCGTTGGGTCACCTGGCACGGATTCGCGCTCAACGTCGGCCGCGACCTGAGCGGCTTCGCCGCCATCACGCCGTGCGGAATCGCCGGCGTCGAGATGACGTCGGTCGAGGCCGAGGGTGGCCCGGGTGACATCGCTGCGGTGATCCCCCTCGTCGTCTCACGCTTCGTGTCGGTGTTTGGATACGGAGGATGGAGACCGCTGGAGGGGACGCTCCAGGAGGCCATCGCATGAGCACCGCCGTGGTGAGGCGTCTTCCCCCGTGGCTCAAGGTCAGAGCTCCCGGTGGTGCCGGCTTTGCCGAGACGATGGCGACGGTGAAGGAGCTCGGCCTGCATACGGTCTGTCAGGAGGCGCGCTGTCCGAATATCGGTGAGTGTTGGAGTCACAAGACCGCGACTTTCATGCTCCTCGGCGACACGTGCACGAGGAACTGTTCGTTCTGCGCAGTCACCCACGGGAAGCCGCTCGCCATCGACCCGGAGGAGCCGGAGCGCGTCGCCGAGGCCATCGCACGGCTCGGTCTGCGGCACGTCGTCGTCACCTCGGTCAATCGAGATGACCTACCCGACGGCGGGGCCGCTCACTTCGCCGCGACCGCGAGTGCGATTCGGCGCCGCCTGCCCGACTGTCGCGTCGAGGTGCTGGTCCCCGATTTTCAAGGCGACCTCGAGGCCGTCGAGACCGTCGCCGCGGGGCCGATCGACATCTTCAACCACAACTTGGAGACCGTCCCGCGACTGTACAAACGTGTGCGGCCGGGGGCTCGCTACGAGCGGTCGCTCGCTGTGCTCGCGCACGCCAGGTCGACCCGGCCGAGCTTGCTCACGAAGGCCGGACTGATGCTGGGGCTTGGCGAGTCGGACGGCGAGCTGGTGAGTGTTTTCGAAGACTTACGCCGCGCAGGCTGTGATATTCTGACCCTCGGTCAGTACCTCAGGCCGTCACCTGCCCATCTTCCCGTCGAGCACTACGTGAGCCCCGAGGAGTTCACGGCGCACCGGGAGCGGGCACTCGGTGTCGGGTTCCGGCACGTGGAGGCAGGCCCGCTCGTGCGGAGCTCCTACCATGCGTGGTCTCACGTACCTGCTAATAACGTGCAGAAATAGCGATTTTGGCCTCCGGGAAATATTGCCAGGGTCTGACTTTTGCAATACCGTGCCTCCCGTCCCTGTGGAGGTGGAGATGGTTGGGTGGAACGGAGGGCCGCGATGTTGAAGCTGTACGACTATCCCGATTGCCCCTTCTGTCAGAAGGTGCGGGTGGTTCTCGCTGAGAAAGACCTCGAGTACGAGAAGATCTTCGTCGACTTGCGCAAGCAGGAGCAGAAGCTTCCCGATTTCCTTCGTCTAAATCCATACGGGAAGGTCCCCGTACTGATCGATGAGGACGAAGTCATCTACGACTCGACGATAATCGACGAATATCTGGAGGAAGAGTACCCCATACCTCGCCTGATGCCGGAAGATTCTCAGGGACGTGCCCGCGTTCGGATGATGGAAGACTACTGCGACAACTCATTCATTCCTCCTACGACCATGCTCCTGGCTCAGGTACGCAAGACGGAGGCCGAACGGGATCCACAACGTGTGGATCAGGCACGCGAGGAGCTGCGGCGGGCGCTCTACTTCCTCCGCGACCGACTCGGTGCTCAGAACTTCCTCTGCGGGAGCGAGTTCAGCCTCGCCGACGCCTCCTTCGCACCGCGCATCATGGTGCTCGGGCGTCTCGGGATCGAGCTCGAGCCGGCGCTCGCGCCCGTGCAGGCCTGGATCGATCGGATCCGAGCCCGCCCGAGCGTGCGCAGCCTCGGCCTGTAATTTCTCGCGTCCCGGCTACTCGGGACGCAGGTTCCCTGGGAGGGGCGGGGGTCGAACGACCCCCGTCTCATGGCGTGAGCCCGCGATGACGCTGCCTGATGTCATTCCGGTTTTCCCGCTTCCGAACGTCGTGTTCTTTCCCCGCATGCCGTTGCCGCTTCACATCTTCGAGCCGCGTTACCGGGAGATGGTGCGTGATGCCGCACGGGGTGCGAGGATGATCGGCATGGTCCTCCTGCGCGACGATTGGGAGCGCGACTATCAAGGCAATCCGCCGATCTTCGCCACCGGTACGGTGGGTGAGATGGTGCGCATGGAAGAGCTTCCCGACGGCCGCTTCAACATCGTTCTGCGGGGGCTGCGTGAGTACACGATCCTCGGTGAGCTCCACCGCGCCTCGTACCGTGAAGCCAGGGTGAGGTGGCGGGAGGGCGAGGAGCAGCCGCTGCCGGGCGGGATGCGACAGGCGATCAGCGAGCGCGTGGGGCGCTACGTCGCGCGTCTGGGTCGCGACGCCAGCCCGGAACGCCTCGTGCCCCGGAGCATGGACGACGAGACCTTCGTCAACTTCCTCGCGCAGCACCTCGACATCTCGGTGCTCGAAAAGCAGGCACTCCTGGAGGCGCCCAATCTGGCCGAGCGGGCGAGACGTCTGGTCGACGTCCTGGACTTCGGTCTCAAGGAGCTCCGGATGCACACGAGCGCGTCAAGGGGGCATTGACCCCGGGGCGCCCGTCCAGTGCTCGGGCGCTTCGCGCCCTGCGCGCTTCCGATGCCCCCCGGACCCCCGTCGCCGCTCGCTGGCGCTCGCGGCTCCCGTTGGTCTGCTCGCGCGCTGCGCGCGCTCGGGGCGTGCCGAGCGCGGCTGAGCCGCGCTCGGCAGACACCCGGAGGGTCGTCTCGTCAGCCGTCTATCGGTTGACAGAGGGCGGGGCGGTGAAGATAGTCGGTGGCTGTGGCTGTGGTGGCGCCTCGTCCGCGGTTGACGCTGGCTGAGCGGCTGTATCTGCCGCAGGTGCTGGGCGGGCTCGCGGTGACGACCCGTCATTTCGTCCGGAACATGACGCTCCACGTGCTGCACGTGTTCGGGGTGGCGCGCGGGCGTCGGGCGGCCGTGACGGTGCAATATCCGGAGGAGCGGAAGGTCTATTCGGAGGGCTACCGGGGAGCGCATCGGCTGACCCTCAAGCCCGACGGCTCGGTGCGGTGCACGGCATGCTTTCTCTGTGCCACCGCGTGCCCCGCCAAGTGCATCAACATCGAGGCAGGGGAGCACCCCGATCCGGGCGTTGAGAAGTACCCGATGCGCTACGAGATCGACACGCTCCAGTGCATCTACTGCGGGATGTGCGTCGAGGCATGTCCCTGCGACGCCATCCGCATGGACACCTATGTGCATCCCCGCATCTGGGGCTACGAGCGCGTGGACTTCATCGAGACGAAGGCGGTCCTGATGGAGCGCTCGCGAGTCCTCCAGGCACGTGGCCGCGAGGCGCTCATGGAGGATCTGCAGCAGGTCTACCGGGAGGAAGAGGCGGGCACCATCCACTCGGCTCCCGCACAGCCTGCCCGGACGTGATCCTGCTCGCACTCTGGCGCCGGGGGCTCCTCGGGCGCATCGATCGCGAGAAATTCGGCTACTTCCTCGGCGTGAGCGGGGATGCCCTCACCCTCTCGCGTCAGTATCCTATGTGGCGCATACTGGGCGTCCTGCGCCTGCTCGTCGATCCGCGCTACGCGCGGGCCGTGGGGCGTTGGCTCGAGTATCGGATGAATCTCTTCGACGGGGCCGAGGGCTGAAGATGGCGAAGACTTACCAGCAGCTGATGGACGAGGCACGGCAGCTCGTACCCGAGCAGTCAGCGGACGACGTGAAGGCTCGTCTCGATCGTGGCGACAAGCCCGTGCTGCTCGACGTGCGGGAGAGGGAGGAGTTCCGTCAGGGCTTCGTGCCCGGCGCGGTCTCCATGCCCCGCGGCTTCCTCGAGATGCGGGTCGAGGAGGCCGTTCCAGAAAAGAGCACGCCCATCATTGCCTATTGCGGCAGTGGAACCCGGTCGCTGCTCGCGGGCCGCGACCTGAATGAGATGGGTTACACGAACGTCGTTTCGATGCGGGGTGGCTTCAGCGGCTGGAAGAACAAGGGCCTCCCCATCACCGAGCAGCGCCAGTTCACCGAGGAGCAGCAGATCCGCTACAGCCGCCACTTCCTCCTACCCGAGGTGGGGGAGCTGGGGCAGGCAAAGCTCCTCGACGCCAAGGTGCTGTGCATCGGGGCGGGGGGGCTCGGCTCACCGGTCGCGCTCTACCTCGCGGCTGCCGGCGTCGGCACGCTCGGGATCGTCGACATGGACGTGGTCGACCTCTCGAACCTGCAACGCCAGATCCTGCACACGAACGACCGCGTGGGGATGCCGAAGACCGAATCGGCGCGCCTGACGCTCCAGGCCCTCAACCCCGACGTGAAGGTGGTCGAGTTTCGGGAGCGGCTCTCCTCGGAGAACGCGTTCCGCATCTTCGAGCAATTCGACATCATCGTGAACGGCTGCGACAACTTCCCCACCCGGTACCTGGCGAACGACGCGGCCGTGATGCTGAAGAAGCCACTCGTGGACGGGGCGATCTGGCAGTTCGAGGGCCAGGCGACGGTGTTCCATCCCCCGGCAGGTCCTTGCTACCGCTGCCTCTTTCCCGAACCTCCCCCGCCGGGGGCGGTGCCCTCCTGCGCGGAGGCTGGTGTCCTCGGCGTCCTTCCGGGCCTCGTCGGCTGCGTGCAGGCCCTTGAGACCATCAAGTTGATCCTCGGCCAGGGGACGCCGCTCGTGGGCCGCATGATGCATTTCGACACGCTGTCGGGCGAGGTGCGCATCCTCCGCCTGCGTCGTGATCCGAAGTGCGTCGTCTGCGGCGAGCATCCGACCGTGACGCGCCTCATCGACTACGAGATGTTCTGTGGGCTCGGGGGCGACGGCGCTGATCACTCCGAGGCCCCGGCTACCACGTCGTCGGCCGCCTGATCCGGCGACCGGCCACCCCCGGCCCCTACCTGCACCGCTGCCGCATCGGGCGGGTCTGCCCTGCCGCCATGCCTGTCCGCATGCGTTTCAGCATGGCATCGGACTTGCTTGCGTCTTGATCGTCCGTGCGAGAACGGCGGCCCCGGCGCCTCACGCCCCTCCATCCCGCCGCATCGTAGCAGCCGTCATCAGGTTGAAAACCCCTCAAACCGCAGTACCGGGCGCCGGGGCTCCGGTCCTGCTCACGGACGCGAGAAGCGAGCGTAGTACACCCCCCCGCCGCCGTACTTGCGCTCGTAATGCGTGGTCGGGCGAACGGCGGGCGGATGGGCCTCCCGCTCGTGGACGAGCCCGACACGCGAGAGCTGCAGGACGAAGGTCGCCAGCAGCGGCGCGAGGTCGGTGAGCACGTGAATTCGACCGGGCGTGGCGAGCGTCCGGAGCAGGTGCCGGGCGAAGCCGGGGGCGGCGAGGCGCCGGTCCCGATGGCGCGTCTTCGGCCAGGGGTCCGGAAAGTAGATGTAGTACGCCTCGACCGAGGCGTCGGGTACGAGCCGGCCGACGATGCAGTGTGCATCGCCCGCGACGACATGGACGTTCGCGAGCCCACGGCTGGCAGCCATCCCTGCCAGCGTCTCCGCCGCACGACCGTTGTGTTCGATGCCGAAGAGATTGACGTCGGGACGCGCCACGGCGGCGGCCAGAAGCGTCTCTCCTCGGCCGGGGCCGATCTCCACCTCGACCGGCCGATCGTTGCCGAAGACCGCGCGCCAGTCGACGGGCGTCAGCCCCGCGAGCCGGTCGTCTGCCGACGCGGTGCTTCTCAGGGGCACGCTGATGGTGGGGGGCGTCCTCGCGCGAGAGCACACGGCAAACGTGGTGTCCGCGACCTAGCTCCGGGTGAGCTGCGCTGTCAACCACAACTACCGGTACCAGAACTACCGCTCGGGGGCATGATCTCCTCTTCCGACGCAGGACAGGGCAGCGCTGCCGTCCGCCCTCACGCACGCGGACGCCGCGTTGCGCCGTGCCTCCCCTTGAGCCCCGCGAGGAACGCCTCCACCGGTCGCGTGTTCAGCACGTCGTCCGCACTCGCCCAGCCGCGACGCGCCTGGTCGATCCCGTAGGCGCGCGGAAACGACAGGTGCTTCACGCTGTGTGCGTCGGAATCGATGACGATCCGCACGCCGGCCGCGATCGCCTTGCGGACGTGCTCGGCACGCAGGTCGAGCCGCTCGGGGTATGCGTCGAGCTCGAGGATCGTCCCCGTCTTCCTGGCGGTGGCGATCACGGCGTCGATGTCGACGTCGTAGGGCTCGCGCTTGCCGATCACGCGGCCAGTCGGGTGAAAGAGGATGTCGGCATGCGGATTGCCGATCGCCCGGCATATGCGACGGGTCTGCTCGGCGCGCGGCAGGTTGAAGTGGGAATGGACGGCCACCCCGACCACGTCGAGCGCGGAGAGCGTCTCGTCGTCGATGTCGAGCGTGCCGTCCTTGTTGATGTTGACCTCGGCGCCGGTGAGGATCCGGATGCCGTCGAGCTTGCGGTTCAGGCGGTCGATCTCCCGCATCTGCTTGCGGAGCTTGGGAGGGTCGGACCCCCGGGTCATGGCGAGGCTCACCGTGTGGTCCGTGATCGCCAGGTACTCGAGGCCGGTGGCCCGCGCCGCCGCCGCCATCGCCTCGATCGAGTCGGCGCCGTCGGTCCAGTCGGTCTGTGTCTGGAGGTCGCCACGGAGCACGCCCGGTTCGATGAGCGTGGGCAGCTGGCCGTGCCGGGCCGCCTCGATCTCCCCTTGGTCCTCGCGCAGCTCCGGCGGGATGTAGGCGAGGCCGAGGCGGTCGTAGATCTCCTCCTCCGTGCGGCCTGCCAGGCTTCGTGTCCCTCGCAGGAGGCCGTACTCGTTCAGCTTGAGCTTCTGCTTGATGGCGAGCTGGCGGAGCACGACGTTGTGCGCCTTGCTGCCGGTGAAGTAGAGGAGCGCCGCACCGAAGCTCTCCGCAGGGACGACCCGCAGGTCGATCTGCAAGCCGGTGGCGAGCTTCACGCTGCACTTGGTGCCCCCCTGGCCGAGCACGCGGGACACCTGGGGCAAGCTGGCGAAGGCGCGCATGACCGGCTCCGCCTTGCGGGCCACGGCGAGCAGGTCGGCGTCGCCGATCGTGTCCCGGCGGCGGCGGATCGAGCCGGCGATCGCGACCCGGTCGACGCCCTTGACGCGCGCGAGCGTCGCCGCGACCGCCTCGACGAGCGGTAGGACGACGGCGAGCGGCTGGCGGCCGGCGCTCGCCTCGACGACGGTGAGCGCCTTCAGGATGCGCTCCTCGCTCCGCTCGCCGAAGTGGGGCAGGGAACGGATCTTCCCCGCCCGCGCCGCGGCCGCGAGATCCTCGAGCGTGCGGATGCCGAGGTGCTCGTAGAGCACCTTGACGGCCTTCGGTCCCACCCCCTCGACCGCGGTCAGCGCCGCGAGGTCGACCGGCATGCGCCGGCGGTACGCCTCGTGGGCTTCGCACTTGCCGGTGGTGAGGATCTCCGCGAGCTTGTCCGCCATCGACTTGCCGACGCCGGGGATGGCGCAGAGCGCCTTCGTCCCGCCCTCGCGATGGAGCTCGACGAGGGGGCGATCGTGCGACTCGATGGCGAGAGCAGCCTTCGCGTAGGCGCGCGGCTTGAAGGGGACGTCCTCCATCTCGAGGTACGCCGCGAGGTCGCGAAAGTAGCGGGCGAGCTCGGCGTTCCGCACGCCTCGTTCCCCAGCAGGCTGACCCCTGCCGCTCGTCCTACGCCGGCGCGGGGGCGGCCGTGGGCTCGTGCGCGGTGTCGGCGAGAAAGTCGAGCAGGTAGTTGTTCACCAGCTCGGGTTGCTCCTGCTGCACCCAGTGGCCGCAGAGGGGGATGTACTTGATGTCGAGCGGTGCCGCCATGAGCGGCCCCATGCCGAGCGTCAGCTCCTTGTCGAGGGCCACGTCGGCCTCGCCCCAGACGAGCAGGGTGGGCGCGTGGATGCGGGGCCAGTCCTCCAGGCGCGCGCGCAGGAGCGCCGGCGGGGGATCCCCGTGGATGAACCGCCGGAGCCACGTCGGCCAGAGCGCCTCGGCCTCCGTGCTGCGGAAGGCGGCGCGGTAGTAGTTGATCGCGCTGTGCAGCGCTCCCGGCCGGCTGGCGGCCGCCCGCAAGGTCCTCAGGTCCTCGTCGGTGATGGTATCCTCGCGGACGATCGAGCGGCGGATCGCCGCGCCGACGGGCCACGCGCCGCCGAGGCGAAGCAGCGTCTCGGGCAGCCAGGGGAGCTGGAAGAAGAACATGTACCAGCTGCGCGCGATCTGACGGGGGTTCGCCCGGAGGTGCTCAGCGAAGATCGCCGGATGAGGACAGTTCAGCACGACGAGGCGCCGTGTCGCGTTCGGGCGCTCCATGGCGAAGCTCCACGCCACCGCTCCCCCCCAGTCGTGCCCGACGATCACCGCCTCGTGCTCGCCGAAGGCGCGCAGCAGGCCGTCGACGTCGGCGACCAGCTCCGACATCGCATAGGCGCGGAGCCCGGCCGGCTTGTCACTCTCGTTGTAGCCGCGCATGTCCGGCGCCACCACCCGGAAGCGTGGCGCGAGCGCCGCGATCTGGTGGCGCCACGAGTACCAGCACTCGGGGAAGCCGTGCAGCAGGATCACCAGCGGCCCCTCGCCATCGACTGCGCAGTGCAGGCGGACACCGTTGGTGTCGATGAAGCGGTGCTCGAGGGCCATGCCGGCCGCATAGCGGGGGTCGAGCGCCCCTGTCAAACCGGGTCGCGCTGCGCTAGGGGAAGGAAACCCGCTGCCGCCTGGAGGTCACATGGCGTTCGAGTTCATCCGCTACGAGAAACGCGATCACATTGCCTGGGTGACGTTCAACCGCCCCGAGGTACTGAACGCGCTCCATCCCCCGGCCCACGACGAGCTCGCGCAGGTGTGGGACGACGTCGTCGCCGACCCGGAGGTCTGGGTGGCCGTCCTGACAGGTGCGGGCGAGCGCGCTTTCTCGGCCGGCAACGACCTCAAGTGGACCACGCAGCACGGCGTGCCGCGCATGCCGAAGGGAGGCTTCGGTGGCCTGGTCGCACGTGACGATCTCTGGAAGCCGCTCATCGCCGCGGTGAACGGCTTCGCCCTCGGCGGCGGACTCGAGCTGGCGCTCGCGTGCGACGTCATCATCGCCGCCGAGCATGCCCGCTTCGGGCTCCCCGAGCCGCGCGTTGGGCTGATGGCGGCGGCGGGCGGCGTCCACCGGCTGCCGCGCCACGTCCCGCTCAAGCTGGCGATGGGCATGATCCTCACCGGCCGCCAGATCTCGGCCGCCGAGGCCGCCCGCATCGGCCTGGTGAACGAGGTGGTGAAGGCTGCGGACCTGCTCGCCACGGCGGAGCGCTGGGCGCGCGAGATGAGCGAGTGCTCCCCGCTCGCGGTGCAGGCTTCCAAGCAGGCGGCCCTCCAGGGCCTCGGGCGGCCCGTCGCCGAGGCCATGACGGCGCACTACCCGCTGGTGCAGAAGCTCTTCACGAGCGAGGACGTCGTCGAGGGACCGCGCGCTTTCGCCGAGAAGCGGAAGCCGGTCTGGCGCGGGCGCTGAGCGCCGCGGCCCGACCGGAACGCGTCACGGGCAAGAGGCCGGGGGGCCGGTGGTGTACGTGTTGTTGCGCCAGCAGTTGTTCGTGCCGTTGTCGACCACGTCGCTGGTGTTCTCGCTGATGTCGTTCCCGACGATCAGGTTGTCGTCGGACGTCGGGTCCAGCTCGATGCCGCTGACGCTGGTCCCGGGCAGTCCGGTGACGGAGTTGTGGAGGATCCGTACGCCGTCCGAGTTGTGGAGGAAGATGCCGCTCTGGGTGTTCTGCAGGGCGGTGTTCCCCGACAGGATGACGCCCCGGGGCCCGGGAAGACAGTCCTCCACGATGTAGCCGCGGGCGCTGTCGCTGCTCTCGTTCTTGAGGACGCGAACGTTGCCGCTCTGTCCGATGCCGCCGATGTAGACCCCGGCGTCGCTGAAGCCCGAGGCGTCGTTCAACAGGACCTTCGAGTTCGTACTCTGGTACACCTGGACGCCGTACTCCGCGGTGCCACAGGTCTCGGTCATGATCGCCCGCAGCACCTTGACGTTATCGCGCCCCTCGGCGTCGATCTCGTAGAAGGTGCCGCCCTGGACCGCGAGCCCGGAGAACGTCACGTCGTCGGCCAGGATGTTCACCGCGGTCCCGGCGGCGCACCCCGCATCGATGACCCAGCTGCAGCAGCCCTGCGCGAACACGCGCAGCGCCTTGTCGATGACGATCGCCTCGGGGTACGTCCCGGGCGAGACGCGTAGCGTGTCCCCCGGGCTCGCCGAGTTGATGGCGTCCTGGAACGGCGTCCTGGCTCCCGGGGAGACGACGATCGTCTTGGCGTGACCCGGGCTGACCGCAACGAGCGTGACGAAGCTCACGCCCAGGGCCGCGGCGTGCATGAACATTGGCGACCTCCTGTACTGCCAGCGTTCGGAATGCGGACGTAGCCTGCTTATACGCCCGCTACGCGAGCGAGACTGGGCGTAATCTCGCCCCCCGTGGTGCCTCGATCAGCAGGACGTCACCCCGCTCATCCTTCGTGGGATGACAGCTGGGGGCACCCGCATCGACGCGGACCTGCGGCACGCACGACCGCCCGCACAGCCGGAAGCCGACGGTGCGCGGCGTCGGGGCGAGATCGACGACGAGGTGCGTTCCATGGGCGACGACGCGGACGTCGATCGTCGCGTCGCGGTCCGCGACGCGTAGGTGCGAGGTCGCCACCCCGCGGATCTCGAGGACGAGGGGATTCCAGGGGGCCGCCTCCGTGTGCTCCATCGCCGGCGCCAGGGGGAGCACGCTGTCACCACGCACGAAGAGCGGGACGCGGGCGAGAGGCGCCGCGACGGAGACGTGGCCGGGGCCGCGGTGGACGCGGTCCTCCCACCAGTCCCACCACTCGCCCGCCGGGAGATAGACGTCGCGTCGCTCGCCCTCGTCGAAGATCGGCGCGACCAGGAGGAGCGGTCCCAGGAGGTACTGGAGATCCGTCCGCCAGGCGAGTGGATCGTGTGGATGATCGAAGAGGAGTGGGCGCAGGACCGGCAGACCCGTCTCGCCCGCCTCGCGTGCGCACCCTTCCAGGTAGGGTAGCAGCCGATAGCGCAGGCAGGAGAATGTGCGCACGATCGCCACCGCCTCGTCGCCGAACTCCCAGGGCTCGCGCGGCGTGGTCCCGTGAAAGCGCGCGATGGGCGAGAGGAGCCCGAACTGTGCCCAGCGGACGTAGAGGCGAGCCGACGGCGGCGCGAAGGCGTCAGGTCCCCAGAAGCCCCCGATGTCGTGCCCCCAGAAGGCGCCGCCCGCGCAGGCGAAGCCGAGGCCCGCGCGCAGCGCCCCAGCCATCCCGCCGAAGGTCGCCTGTGCGTCGCCCGACCAGTGGACCGGGTAGCGCTGCGAGCCGGCGGTCGCCGCGCGCGCGAAGACGAGACCCGTCCCGGTGGCGGCGCGCGTCGCCTCGAAGACGGTGCGGTTGTAGAGAAGCGGGTAGCGGTTGTGGACGCTCGCCCCCGTCTCGCCGCTCGCGAAGCGCGCCTCGGCGGGAACCGACTCGCCGTAGTCGGTCTTGAACGCGGCGACACCCAGGTCGAGGAGTGGTCGGTGCTTCGCGGCCCACCATGCCGCCGCCTCCGGGTTCGTGAAGTCGACGACGGCGGCCTCGGGATTCACGGTGGGCGCCGCCGGCTCGCCCTCCGGGGTGGTGGCGAAGAAACCGCGCGCCCGGCCGTCGCGGAAGGCCTCGCCGTCGCGCGGCACGTAGGGATTCTCCCACAGTGACAGCCGGACGCCGCGCGCACGGAGCCCGGCCACGAAGCCACGCGGGTCGGGGAAGGCCTCCTCGTCCCACACGAAGTCGCACGCGTCGAGCACCCGGGCGGCGCGACCGCGGAGCCAGAGCGGGTCCACGTGAATCACGTCGAGGGGCAGACCCCGGGCGCGCATCGCCTCGACGACCGCCTCGACCTCGGCGCGGTTCCGGTACATGCAGCGTGACATCCAGACGCCGAGCGCCCAGCGGGGCGGCACGGCCGGCAGTCCCGTCAGGGCGGTGTACCGCTCGATCACCGTGCGCGGATCGCCGAGGAAGACGAAGTAGTCCATCTCCGGTGCCGCTACCGAGAGGCCGAGCGTGACGCTCGAGAGCGCGCCGCAGTCGACGACCGTACGCTCGGGCCGGTGGAGGAGGCAGCCGTAGCCCCGGCTCGAGAGCCAGAGCGGCAGCGGCTTGTACGTGAGGTCGGTCGTGTTGAGGCCGAAGGTGTCCGCCGCCCAGAGGAGCCGCCGCCGGCCGCGCAGATCGAGACCGTGGTACGTCTCGCCGAGCCCGACGAGCGCCTCGTCGGGAGCGAGCGCGAGCGCCTCGTGCACGCCGCTCGTCCCGTCCGGGTCGGTCCAGTAGCCCGCTGGCGGGGAGACCCAGCCGAGCATCGTCCGGTCGAGCACCTCCTCGGCGAAACGCTCCTGCCCTCGCTCGTCGGCGACGCTGATGCGGAACGGCTCGGTCGCGACGCGTACCCGGAGTCCAGGTCCGTGGAGGACGAGACCGCCGGGCTCCGTGCTGATCTCCGTCGCCAGACGCTCCGGCGCCGCGGAGAGGAGGACGGGGGAGCGCGCGTGCTCCGCCAGCGCGTCGTCGCTCCGGAACTGTACCCGGAGGACGCCGGGTGCCCACACCGTCAGCCGGACCCGGTGGAGCGCTGCGCCCTCATCCTCGACCACGACCGCCACGCCGCCCGCCGCGGGCAAGTGCCCCGTCATGCGCTTGAAGCTCACGAAGCGACGTCCCGGGGCCGCCAGCGGTGGGGGCTCGGCGGGGAAGGCGAGAATGCGGGCGTCGGCCATCGGGAGTACCCGACCGTCGCGCGGCGAGCGGGCGGGCTACTCGATCTACCTACTCGGTTTACCTACTCGGTCTTGGCGCGGGAGAGGTAGGCGCCGCTCTCGGTATCGACACGGATGACGTCGCCCTCGTTGATGAAGTTCGGCACCTGGACCACGAGACCGGTCTCGGTGGTCGCGGGCTTGAGCACGTTCGTCACGGTCGCACTCTTGAGACCGGGCGCGGTCTCGGTCACGCGCAGATCGACGGTCTTGGGGAGGCTGACGCCCATCGGCGTCCCTTCGTGAAACTCCACCTGGATGCGGGAATTCGGCGTGAGGTAGTTGACCGCATCGCCCAGCACCTCGCCGTCGAGGGCGGTCTGGTCGAAGGTCTCGGTGTTCATGAAGTGGTACTGGCCGTCGCTCTCGTAGAGGTACTCCATGTCGTGCTGCTCGAGGGTGACCCGCTCGACCTTGTCCTCGGAGCGGAAGCGGTACTCGGTCTGCGTGCCGCTCCGCAGGTTGCGGAGCTTCGTCTGCACCATGCCGCGCCAGTTTCCGGGCGTCACGTGGACGACGTTCATCACGCGCCAGAGGTCGTTCTGGTGCGTGATGATCATGCTCGCGCGCAGCTGGGTGGCGGGAATCAGCATCGGAGGACTCTCTAGCACGCGCCGCGCGGGGCCGCTACATGTGAGGAGGATCCATGCGCCCCGCGCGTCTCGTTCGGGCGGCCGTCGCGCTGATTGTCGCGGTCGCACTCAGCCGACTGGGGAACCTGCCCGCGGGGTCACCGACCCTCGAGCTGCCGGAGGTGGCACCGCCGCCCCCGGCGCTCGCCATGGCGCTGCGCGAGGCCCTCGTGGCGAAGGGGCCGGGCTACGAGCCCCGCACCCGACACCGGAACCCGGACGGTTCGCCCAAGTACACGAACCGTCTCATCCTGGAGGACAGCCCCTACCTCCTCCAGCATGCGCACAACCCCGTCGACTGGTACCCCTGGGGCGAGGAGGCGTTCGAGCGCGCACGGCGCGAGCACCGGCCGATTCTCCTGAGCGTCGGTTACTCGACCTGCCACTGGTGCCACGTGATGGAGGAGGAGTCGTTCGACGACGAGGAGATCGCCGCCGAGCTGAACCGCCACTACGTCGCCATCAAGGTCGATCGCGAGCGCCGTCCCGACGTCGATGCGGTCTACATGGCGGCCGTACAGATGATGGCGGGGAACGGCGGCTGGCCGATGACCGTCTGGCTCACGCCCGACCGGGAGCCGTTCTACGGGGGGACCTACTTCCCCGCGCGCGACGGTGACCGCGGGGTGCGCTTCGGCTTCCTCACCCTCCTCCGGCGCGTGTACGACGTGTATGCCGAGAATCCCGATCGGGCGGCCGCGGCGGCGGCCGACCTGGTGGAGCGCGTTCGCCAGCAGATGACCTCCGCGTCGGGCGACCAGGTGCCGGGTCCCGACGTCCTCCGGCGCGCCGTGGCCGAGCTGGCGCCCACCTTCGATGCGACGCACGGCGGGTTCGGCGGCGCGCCGCGCTTTCCCCGGCCGCTCGAGCTCCAGTTCCTGCTCCGCTACCACCGCCGCGCGGATGATCCCGCCGCGCTCCGCATGGTGGTGCGGACGCTCGAGGCAATGGCCGCGGGCGGTATCTACGACCAGGTGGGTGGCGGCTTCCACCGCTATGCCACCGACGTCCGCTGGCGCGTGCCGCACTTCGAGAAGATGCTCTACGACAACGCCCTCCTGACCCTCGCGTACCTGGAGGCGTACCAGGTGACAGGTCGAGAGGAGTTCAGCCGAATCGTTCGCGAGACGCTCGCCTATGTGGCGCGGGACCTGTCCGCGCCCGAGGGCGGGTTCTACTCGGCGTCGGACGCCGACAGCGAGGGAGTTGAAGGGAAGTTCTTCACCTGGACGGCGGACGAGATGCGCGCTGCACTCCCCTCCGAGCAGGCGCCGCTCGCGCTCGCCTACTACGACGTGCGCGCCGACGGCACGAACATCCTCCACGCGCCGCGCCCGCTGGCCGCCGTCGCCGCGGAGCTGTCGATCGACCCCGCCGCGGCGCCGCGCATGCTCCAGGCAGCGCGCAGCGCCCTCGACGTCGCCCGCCGGCGGCGCGTGCCGCCACACACGGACGAGAAGGTCCTCACCGCCTGGAACGGGCTCATGCTCTCGGCCTTCGCCCGTGCAGGACAGGTGCTCGCCGACGGGGCGCTGGTCGAACGGGCCACGCACGCCGCTGACTTCGCCCTCACGCACCTCCGGCGGGGCGACCGGCTCGTGCGCAGCTCGCTGGATGGCCGCGCGAGCGGCGACGCGTTCCTCGAAGACTACGCCTTCGTGATGGCTGGCCTTCTCGACCTCTACGAGGCGAGCTTCGACGTGCGCTGGCTGCGGGAGAGCGTTGCCCTCCAGGCGGTGCTCGACCGGCACTACTGGGACGACGCGGCCGGCGGCTACTTTCGGACCGCGGACGACGGCGAGCGGCTCCTCGCCCGCGAGAAGCCGTCGACGGACGGGGCGGAGCCGTCGGGCAACTCGGTGGCCCTCCTGAACCTCCTCCGCCTGGCAGAGTTCACCACCGACGATCGCCTTCGGGCGCGCGCGGAAGCCGGGCTCCGCGCCTTCGAGCCGACGATCGTCGCCGCCCCGAGCAGCGTGGCCGGCATGCTCGCGGCCGTCGACTTCGCGGACGACACGCCGAAGGAGATCGTCATCGTGACGCGCGACGGTGCGACTGAGGCGCAGGGGCTGCTGGCGATGCTGCGCAGGACCTTCGTGCCGAACCACATCCTGGCGGTCGTGGACGAGGAGGCGACCCACGGGGAGCTCGCCGCGACGATCCCCCTCGTCGAGGGAAAGGTGGCATTGCAACGGCAGGCGACCGCCTACGTCTGCGAGCGGCGCGTCTGCGATCTCCCGACGACGGACCCGTCGGTTTTCGCGCGTCAGCTGGCGCGCGTCGTTCCGTTGCCGGAGGATGGGAGCGGCGCAGGCGGAGGGATCCGCCCCGACACCCCGGGCCAGTGAGATGGGGCATGGACGCGGCGCGCGCGCTCTGATCCGTCGAACATCTCGTCTCTACGACGGCGCTCCGCCTCGCAGGCCGATCTCCCAGGCGACCAGGATCCCGATGGCGACGCTGCCGAGGGCTGCGCCGGCGCGGAGCACCGCCTCGGCGCGTGCGAAGCGGGCCGTCACCAGCGCCATGGGCGCGCCCACCGCGGCACTCATCGCCGTCATGCCGCCGACCGATCCGATCCCGAAGACCACCACGTAAGCGAGCGCCATCGCCGGCGAGGGGATCGAGGCCGCTACCACCAGCATGAGCGCCGCGCTCCCCGCCAGCCCGTGCACGAGACCGACGAGGAAGGGCCGCCGCATGCTCGCGACGCGATGATGACCG
>Ga0126369_10000588_pt1 | contig 24034 bp, 20 predicted proteins | sample PanSoiMetaPlot_1_FD_109646 | JGI IMG/M metagenome (GOLD analysis project Ga0126369, IMG submission 109646) | Tropical forest soil microbial communities from Panama - MetaG Plot_1 | ecosystem: Environmental > Terrestrial > Soil > Tropical forest > Bulk soil | place: Panama | collected 2016-02-17
GCAACTCGACTGCATGAAGCCGGAATCGCTAGTAATGGCGTATCAGATCGACGCCGTGAATACGTTCCCGGGCCTTGTACACACCGCCCGTCACATCACGAAAGTGAGCTGTACTAGAAGTCGTCGCGCTAACCGCAAGGAGGCAGACGCCCAAGGTATGACTCATGATTGGGGTGAAGTCGTAACAAGGTAGCCGTAGGAGAACCTGCGGCTGGATCACCTCCTTTCTAAAGATAATGCTGGTGGAACCCGCTAAGGTGTGCGGGCGATGCCAGCCCCTCGGTTCACCTCAAGCTGCTGAAAGGCAGCCGAAAGGGGCCAACCGGGGAATGCATCCAAGGTCTCACGGCCTTGTTTGCAGCTTGCAATTACTCTTTACCCTGAGGGTTTTACCTGCCTAAAGCAGGCGGCCCCGAAGGGCGGACAGGTTCTGGCAGATCGCGTCGGAGTCGAGAGCAAAAAAATATTATGAGTGTGAAGGGCCGCGTGAGTCTCCCGCGGCCGTTTTTCTGTTTGGAATTCTGCGCCGTCGACTCCGACCAAACTCAGGTTCTTTTCCTCCGATTCCGCATCTACCAAATCCTGCGAATCCACGCCGCAGCGATTCGACGGCCGCGAGTGAGGGGAGGCAGGTGAACCGGCTTCCCGGGCATTTCTCTGGATGGACGCAGGCGCCAGATCCCCGCATGCTGATGTTTCTCCTGGGTTGAGTCTTTATCCACGGCGCGTGTAGAATAGCCGCTCATTTCCTTGCAATTTGAAAAAGGTGAAAACCCCATGCCCTCGGATTATCTGCTCAAGACGGAACCCTCCGAATATTCCTTTGCAGACCTTCAACGCGACAAAGTGACCGAGTGGGATGGCGTTTCGAATCCTGTTGCACTGCGAAATCTTCGCGAGATGACGCCAGGCACGCGCCTCATTATCTACGAAACCGGTGATCAGAAAACCGCTGTCGGCACCGCTACTGTAGTTTCCGTGGATGCTGCCAATCCCAAGAATCCCGTGGTCACGATCAAAGCGGGAAAGCCTCTAGCGAAACCTACAACGTTGGCGCAAATCAAATCCAACAAGCTTTTCACCGATTCGCCGCTGGTGCGACAGGGTCGCCTCTCCGTCGTTCCGCTCACCGCAGCACAATACAAGGCTCTGACCGGCGACTGATAGCGCAAACGCGCGTATGATGCGGAGCGGCCCAGGAGGCCCGTTCCGATGAAACACTTCCTCGTCGTCGTTGCTCTGGTGTTCGTCACGCCCGCATTTGCTCAACACCAGCCGCCCGAAATCCGCTTCCAGTCCGTCCCCGATTTTCTACAGCTTCCTCCCGATGTTTATCTCGGCGAAGCCACCGGCGTCGCGGTAAATTCGAAAGGGCACGTTTTCGTATTTTCCCGCGGCAGCACAACGGGACCGGCCTACGCAGCGGCCTCCGCACAACTGCTCGAGTTCGCCCCAGACGGAAAATTTATACGCGAGATTGGCCATCAGCTCTACGCATGGTCCTTTGCCCACACGGTAAAAGTCGACAAGGACGACAACATCTGGGTCACGGACAAAGGTTCGGACATGGTCATCAAGTTCAACCCCGAAGGCCGCGTCGCCCTCGTTTTTGGCCGCAAGCAGGAAGCCTCCGACGAAGGCACCGAGGCGCTGAAGCACGTGAAGCCGCCGCTGCCGCCGGTGGACGGCATGTTTCGCCAGGTTACCGACGTGGCCTGGGACTCTGCCGGGAACACCTACATCAGCGATGGCTACATCAATTCGCGGGTCGCCAAAGTGGATAAGGACGGTAACTGGCTGATGTCCTGGGGCGAACCCGGCGCTCAAGCCGGCCAGTTCAACGTGCCACACAGCATCGCGGTGGATGCCCACGATAACATCTACGTCGCCGACCGCGGCAACGGCCGCATCCAGGTTTTCAACACCGCCGGGAAATTTCTTCGTCAGTTCACCATTGACGTGCCAGCTCCCCCGGAGGCGCGCCCTGCCATTGGCAACAAGCCGACCACTGCCACCGGAACGATGTCGCCAGGTGCACCTTGGGCCGTCTGCATCCCACCCGGACCGAATCCGGTTCTCTACGCTTCGGACGCGTTTCCCGGCCGCATTTACAAGCTGACTCTCGAAGGAAAAGTGCTCGGCGTTCTCGGCAAATCCGGCAAGCAGCTTGGCCAGTTCGGCTGGATCCACGAAATTGCCTGCCCCAGCGAAAACCAGCTGTTCGTCGCCGAACTTCTCAACTGGCGCGTCCAGAAGCTCAACCTTGAGGCAACGCACTAAAGAAGCGCCTGCTGGGCAACGGCGCTTGAGCTGTCGCGGTGGGCGTTAGCAGGGTCAATGGCGGTCTTGACAGCCGTTAGAGTACGGACGTACTCTTAGGTCATGCGATACTCGCCGGAACACAAAGCGCAGAACCACGAGAATATTCTTTCGGTGGCCGCTCGCTCGTTCCGCGAGCGCGGCGGAGACAGCAGCGGCATCGGGACGGTCATGAAGAAGGTAGGCCTGACGAAGGGCGGCTTCTACCGGCATTTTAAGAGCAAGGACGACCTGTTCGTCGAAGCCGTGGCACGGGCATTCGATGAGACGGGCAGAGGCATGGTGGAGGTTGCAAAGTCAGCCCCCGAAGGTCAAGCTTTGCGGGCCATCATCGAACGCTATCTAAGCGTGGACCACGCGAATTCGGTGGGAACCGGCTGCGCGCTTTCCGCCCTCGGGCCGGAACTCGCGCGGAAACCAGTAGGCGTGCGCGGGCGGATCGAGCAGTTGCAGGAAGCGTATCGTGAGCGGCTACTTCCATTTGTTCCTGGTCAGACACGAGAAGAAAAAGTGGTGAAGTGCAGGTTGTTGTTCCACAGTATGGCGGGGGTATTGATGATGGCCCGCGTTGCTTCGACCCCTCAAAGGCGTGAGCAGATGTTGAGGGAGGCGAGGAAGTTCTTTCTAAAGTCCTTCGCTAAAAACTAATTTTTTTTGTTCCGAAAGAGTACGGTCGTACTCTTTTTAGGATGAAACAAACCAGACGAAATCGAAAGGATAACCCGATGAACTTCATGACCCCTTTGCTTATGGCAATGCTTCTTATGGCAGTCCTTCCCGTAGCATCCGAAGCGCAATCGCAGTCCGGGGGCGCCTCGGGCGTGCCCAGCGTAGCTATACCCAAAACCACCGAAGTGCTGGTCATTCAGACTCCCAAGCAGGGCGTAACCCCTCAACAGATCATGGCCGTCATACCGGAAGAGATTCGGGCAACTGTGAAGCTCTACCTCGACGGGAAAATCCGCCAGTGGTATTCGCGCGGCGATGGCAAGGGCGTCATCTTCCTGGTCGACGCAAAGACCGAGGACGAGGCACGAGCCATGATGGAAACGCTGCCGCTCGCGAAGGAACACTTGATGGATCACCAGTACATTCCCGTCGGCCCGTTGATGCCGCTGAGGGCATTGAACCCAGGGGCGCTGCAGTGACTATCCTCGCGGTAGCGGGGCGGCAGAAAGGAACGGTCATGTTAATGGCTGAAATTCCAAAAAGGAGATATTCATCGTGCCACAACAGATGATCTGGTTTTTCGTGAGCATCGCGTTCAGCTTCATCGCGTGGGGGATGGTCACCGCTCGATATGTCTGGCCGGAACTCCGTCTCCGGGAACGGGCCGAAGCTTTGCGGCCTCTGCTCATGCTGCACAGCTTCCGCTTCATCGGGTTGGCAGTCCTGGTTCCCGGCGTTGTGTCACCCGATCTGCCACCTGCCTTCGCGCATTCCGCGGCCTACGGGGACATCCTTGCTGCGATACTTGCTTTTCTTTCGCTGCTATTGCTGCCCAGTGCGGCTGGCGTTGCCGTCGTATGGATCTTCAGCCTCTGGGGTTCGGCCGATCTCCTGAACTCTTTCTACCAGGCCTTTCACGCCGGACTATTGGCGGGGCAATTGGGAGCCGCTTTCTTCATTCCGACTTTGCTAGTGCCGCTGCTGCTGATTACGCACGGAGTGGCTTTCCGAATTCTTCTGCAACCTCAACCTCAACATGCGCTGCAAGAAAGCCGGCACCGAGCATAAAGCCGAGTCTGCGTGATCAACGTTCTTGTAGGGCCGCAGCACCGCTGCGCCCTTCTCGCCGTTCGATAGCCGGCGAATTGGCCTGTCCGCAAATCGCGTCCAGTTCGTCGACGATCCGACAACTGGCCCGCTACCGGGCTGTCCGCGGGCTGTCCGCGGATTCGTGGCTTGTGCTGCATCTATGCTATTCTTTTCTCCCGCGCTCGTTTTCTTTAGCGCCCAGCAGCCCGCAACGTTCATGTCCAACACACTTCTCCCGATTCGCGATGTAGCGCGCAAACTAGAAATCCCCGACAAGTATTTCGAGCAAATTGGCTCGGAAAGCGGCAAAGTCCGGCTCGAGCTTCTTTGCGATCCGGCCTTCAAGCGGCGCGGCAAGCTGATCATGGTCACGGCGAGCACCCCCACGGCCGCGGGCGTGGGCAAGACCGTTACGGCCATCAGCCTCACGCAAGGTCTGACGCACATCGGCAAAAAAGTGGTGATTACTTCGCGCGAACCATCGCTCGGCCCGGTGTTCGGAATGAAAGGCGGCGCGGCCGGCGGCGGGCTTTCGCAAATCGAGCCCAGCTCGAAGATAAACCTCCATTTCAACGGCGACTTTCACGCCATCTCTTCCGCGCACAATCTACTTGCAGCGCTGGTGGACGCGCATCTCTTCCACGGCAACGAACTGCGCCTCGATCCCCAACAGGTCACCTGGCCGCGCACAATCGATATGAACGACCGTGCCCTGCGCCACATCCGGCTTTCGCTCGATAGCAAGAAGGAAGATGCCAACCGGCAGTCCGGCTTCATCATTACGGCGGCTTCCGAAATCATGGCCATCCTTGCCCTGGCAAGAGATCGCAAGGACCTGCGCAAGCGGCTGGACGCTATCGTTATCGGCGTCACGCGCGATGGCAAAGCAGTTTGCGCAAAAGACTTGTCTGCCACCGGCGGCATAATGGCGCTTCTGAGTGAGGCGATCCTTCCGAACCTCGCGCAAACCACGGACGGCACACCCGCCTTGGTTCATGCTGGACCGTTTGGGAACATCGCGCACGGCACGAGCAGCGTGATCTCCCAGGAAATGGGGTTGCGCCTCGCGGACTATGTCGTGAACGAGTGTGGTTTCGCCGCCGATCTTGGCGCGGAAAAATATTTCGACATCGTTATGCAACAATCCGGTATCGCGCCGTCCGCTGCCGTATTAGTCACGACGGTGCGCAGCACGAAAAACCAGGGCGAGGGCCACTTCGAGCGCGGGCTCCCCAATCTCGGAAAGCATATCGAGATTTTGAAGGGTTTCGGGGTGCCCACTGTCGCAGCCGTCAATCGCTTTCCCGACGATTCCGAATCGGAATTAAAGCGGTTAGCGGCGTATTCAGCGGAGCGCGGTGTTCCCAGCGCCTTCTCCGAAGGCTTTACAAAAGGCGGTCCTGGCGCGAAAGCGCTCGCGGAAAAGGTGGTTGAGACCATCGAGAAGAATCCGTCCCCCGGTGTGCATCCGCTTTATTCCTTCGAGGAACCGCTCGCGGACAAAATCAAAAAGGTCGCGCAAAAGGTCTACGGCGCGACCGATGTGAAGTTCTCAGACCAGGCTGCGGCCAAGCTGAAACAGTTTTCGGACTGGGGCTACGGGAAGCTCCCGGTTTGCGTGGCGAAAACGCAGTACTCCCTGTCCGACAATCCCAAGCTTCTCGGCGCGCCCGCTGGCTGGACTCTCAATGTCACCAACGCATCGCTTTCCGCCGGTGCCGGCTTCGTAGTCGTCATTTCAGGCAACATGATGCTCATGCCCGGCCTGCCAAAGGCTTCTCGCGCTTCTTCGATCGACGTGGATGACTCCGGCAAGATCATCGGCATCTGAATGTCAATTCGCACGCAAGGGATAAGCAAACGGATGACGGCAGCGTCCCCAAGCAGGAGCGGAGCAAGCCGGCAGCAGCCAGCTTTCATCGAACCCGTGATGGTTCGGATTCCGGCTCAGTGGTTCTGGATGGGATGCGAGACCGGCCGGGACGACGAAAAGCCAGTCCACCGCGTGTGGCTCGATTCCTTCGAATTGGCCGTGCACCAGGTTACCAACGCCGAGTACCGATGCTATCTCGCCGCCGCTGGTGTCGCAGCTCCCCCGTGCTGGGCTGATGCGAATTTCAATGACCCCAACATGCCGGTCGTGGCCGTTTCCTGGCATGAAGCCGCGGCTTATTGCAGGTGGCTCGGCAAAGCGAGCAACAAGCACTGTCGCCTTCCAACAGAAGCAGAATGGGAGTGTGCCGCCCGCGGTGGAGCCGAGAAGTCGTGGTATTCCTGGGGAGATGCCCCGCCTGAGTCTCTCCCCGATTATGCCACCCGCTGGAAAAGCGGCCCTGAACCGGTGGGTCGGTATGCGCCGAACGCGTACGGTCTTTACAACCTCGGCGACAACGTTCACGAGTGGTGCGCGGACTGGTACGACGCCGCCTATTACAACGATTCCCCGCAACGAAATCCGCGTGGCCCCGCGAGCGGCGTTCGAAAGGCTTCGCGAGGCGGCTCCTGGCGCCATCACATCAAAGTAAGCCGCAACGCCGCCCGATCCAGCATCCCGCCGGAGTTCCAATACGCCGATTACGGATTTCGCATCGCGCGTTCCTTAGAGACTTGAGCTTCTAGGAGCATCGCAGTCGGAGCGTCGCAAGTATCGGAAGTCCTTCCCGAGCCGTCATTTCACATAAAATCCCCATATTTTCACGTATGCTGATTGCGCACCCGGTACGTTGGTACCATAGCGACGGAGCCACCCGCAAAGGGTAGTATGGTTATCTGGCGGTCCAAGGAGTCAAGCCCGGCTCCCTGGGGCCGTATCCATTTCCGCGGCGCTGCTCGCACCGCCCGGGCGCACAAAGGACCACGAATTTGTCTTCCGCAGAGGACAAAACCTCTTCAACACTCTTGCCTTCGCAAGGATCCTCGAACTCCGCCCCAGAAGAGTTTCCGATGGATGCAAGGCAAGATCACGCCAATGAGCAACGCTCTTCCGCTCCAGCTGCGAGGGAGCCCGAGCAAGTTGAGTCGAAGGCCGATTCTTCGCCCGCGCCATTTCAAGAAGAACCGGGTGACCATGCCCGGATCCCTTTAAAAACGAAACCGCTTCCAGAAGTAAACGCGGCGGCCCGCGAAGTCTGCGTAAAGGTCACCGGCGCACGCGTCGGAGGTGTCTCGGGCGAGCGCGAACTGTTCACCGAATCCACGACAACAGTTTTGGTTTTTGAAAAAGGCGGCGTGATCCGCCTGACCGCAGCGGTGGCGCCCGGCCAGCTCCTCTTCCTCACCAATGAGGAGTTCAACCGCGAGGTGGTCGCGCAGGTAATGCGCAAGCGCGCTCACCGTCCCACCGAATGCTACGTTGAGTTTGAATTCACCGAGCCCGCGCCAGGATTTTGGGGCATGGAGTTTTCCGCCGCGACTGCGTTGCTTCCTCGCGACGAAAAAGTAATTGCGGCTGCTAAACTGATTTCCTCCTCCGAAACGACGGACGACGAACTTGAGGAAGCCGCAGCGCCTTATAGTTCCGAGGAAGTGGAAGCCCTAAAGAGAGAAGTCGCAGCGTTACGCAGGCAACTGAACCTGCTCGAAACACAGCCTGCGCCCGCGCAGGCTGAACCGGCCATCTCGATTCCCAACCCGCCTTCCATGCCGGCTGCGGATGCACGCGCTTCCGAACCACCGAAAGCCGAGGCGTCCACCTATCAAGGTGAAAGAGCGCCTTGGACTGAACTTTCCGCCGATGTATCTTCCGCCGCAAGCGAGCCAAAGACCAGCCGTGTGTATTCGCCGGAACAGGATTTGCTGCCAAAGCCGGCTCTCGATTTCCATGTCCCCGTGCCAAAGCGCAGCGGCGCGTTCCGGGCACGCGGACAATTTACTCCGGGTTTTCGCGCAGGAATGTTGCGGCTGGCCATTCTGAGCGGAGTTCTGGCCGCATTGATCGGCTTCGTTTGGTATAAGCATTGGTTTCCCTGGATGCACGAGTCGACCAAATTTTCCGTCTCCTCTTTTGCAGGCGGCGTCACCACGAAAGTGGCTCCAGAAACAACCGCGGCTACCAAGGTCGGCGCGGAAACAAACGAGCCACTCTCCGCAAAAGGGGCGAGTCCGGTAACAGGCTCTTCGAGCGAAACTGGCGCCGCGGTAGCGGCCGGGAATGAAAAAGAAATGGCTCCCTACGAAGTCGCCGAGAAGCCGGCAACCAAAGAAAAAAGCAAACCGACAGCTTCCATTGCGAATGCGAAACCTTCGCTAGTTCATCCTTTGCCGACGAAAATGCTCACTTCGGTTCCAACTTCGGCCGGGAATGCGAACATCGTGCCCCCAAAGCTGATCAAATCGCAGCGGGCCGTTGCCACGCTCGACGATTTGCGAGACTTCGAAACCGGAAGCGTAGTGATCGACGCCATTGTTGACACAGATGGGAACGTGACTTCGCCGACCGTTCTTTCGGGGCCGCCTTCTTTGCGCCGGCCCGCTTTGGAAGCGGTGAAGTACTACCGATACCAGCCTGCGATGCAGAATGCTCGGCCGATCGCCGCTCACGTCACCGTCAAAATTCAATTCCACTTCGAATGACTTCCGTGTAGCGACGATCTCCTGAGGCCGTCCGCCGACTGTAACTTGAACCCAAGCCGCAGTAGAATGATGTCTTCGCTGATTGAGGAGGGATTTCACCGTGGCCACCGCCGAACAGAAACTGCACATATCCGAGTTCACCAATGAGCCGTTCATTGATTTTTCCAAGCCGGAAAACCGCAAGCACATGGAAGAAGCGCTGAAGAAGGTGAAATCCGAATTTGGCCGCGAGTATCCCATGTGGCTGGGCGGCCAAAAGGTCACCACGCCTGAAAAGCGCAACTCGACAAATCCTTCGCGGCCGTCGGAAGTGATCGGCGTCTTCCAAAACGCCACCGCGGACATGGCCAAGCAGGCCGTGGAGGCGGCTAACAAGTATTTCGACACCTGGAAAAGGGTGCCCGCGCAGGAGCGCGTGCAATGCCTGTTTCGCGCCGCCCAGATTGTTCGCGAAAGAAAATTTGAATTGAACGCCCTGGTCTGCTACGAAGTCGGCAAAACGTGGGTCGAGGCGGACGCGGACATCGCCGAGACGATTGATTTCTGCGAATTCTACGGGCGCGAAATGCTGCGCCTGGCGGAGCCGCAGAAGCTCACTCCCATGCGCGGCGAGCGCAACTATCTCACATATATTCCCATCGGTGTTGGCGTGATTGTGCCGCCCTGGAATTTCCCCTGCGCCATCATGGCCGGCCTTGTCGTGGCGTCGCTGGTGACCGGCAATACCGTGGTGCTGAAGCCCGCGAGCGATTCGCCCGCGATTGCGGCGAAATTCATCGACATTCTTTTTGAGGCAGGCGTTCCCAAAGAAGCGGTGAACTTCATCACCGGCCCGGGCGGCGCCGTTGGCGATACGCTCGTCACGCATCCGAAGACGCGCTATGTCGGATTCACCGGCTCGAAGGAGGTCGGCCTGCGCATCAGCGAGCTGGCCGCCAAACCATCGCCCGGGCAGATCTGGATCAAGCGCACCGTGCTCGAAATGGGCGGCAAGGATGCGATTGTCGTGGACGAGGAAGCCGACATTGACGCGGCGGTGGAAGGAACCGCGCAAGCCGCTTTCGGCTATCAGGGGCAGAAGTGCTCGGCGTGCTCGCGCGCGATTGTGTCTGAAAAAGTCTACGACACGTTCCTGCAAAAGCTGGTTGACCGCACCAGAAAAATCACCGTGGGCCCAAGCGACGATCCCAACAACTACATGGGGCCGGTCATCAACCAGTCGGCCATGAAGTCGATCCTGGATTACATCGAAGTTGGAAAGAAGGAAGGGCGGCTGGTCGCCGGCGGAAAGCGCGCGGCGGGCGACGGCTACTTCATCGAGCCGACCATCATCGCGGACGTGCCGGCAAAAGCGCGCCTGGCCCAGGAAGAAGTGTTTGGCCCCGTGCTCGCGGTCATCAAGGCGAAGAATTATGACGAAGCGCTGGAAATCGCCAACAGCACGGAGTTTGGCCTGACCGGTGCAGTGTACTCGAAGAACCCGGAAAAAATCCGCAAGGCCGAAGAAATGTTCCACGTCGGAAATCTGTATTTGAACCGCAAATGCACCGGCGCGATGGTCGGCGCGCATCCCTTTGGCGGCTTCAACATGTCCGGAACGGACTCCAAGACTGGCGGCAAAGATTATCTGCTGCTGTTCCTGCAGGCCAAATCCGTCGCCGAAAAAGTCAACTAACCCCCGCTGCGGGGGCTCCAACTCCTTCACAAGATTGGCATTTTCCTAGAAGCCCGGCATGAGGAAGATTCTCAGCCTTCTCACAGGCTACCGGTCACCTCCCGGCGCGAGGCGAGCTTCATCAGGCGATAGACCGGGTAACTCAGGATGAGCATTCCCAGGGCGAGCGGGGCGTTCTTCTGGTCGGTGACCATCGAGCCGACCAGGAACGAAACTGAGGCGACCAGCGCGAGGCCGGTGAGCCAGGGGTAGCCCCAAGCGTGATACGGGCGCGGCATCTGCGGCTCCCGTTTTCGCAAGACAAACACGGAAGTGTAGGAAAGCGTGTAATTCGCCACGAAGAAAAACGAGAGCATCGCGGTGATGCGCTGGAAGGCGTCTCCGCCCAGGAAGGAGATTGCAAGGAAGAGCACGCCTACGACGGTGCTGAGAAGCAGAGAAACCGTCGGAGTTCCGCCGGCGTTTACGGTCGTTGCGCGCCGAAAGAAGAGCCCGTCGCAGCTCATGGAATAAAGGGTGCGGGTGCAGAAAAGCTGATTGGCATTGAGGCAGCTCAGCATGGAAATGACCATGATCGAGCGGATGATGGGATCGCCAAGAACTCCAAATACGCGATTGGCAACGGTTCCAAGGACAAACGTGTTTCCTGCAATTTCGTTCAAGGGGATGATGTACAGCGCGATGAGGTTTAGGAGCAGGTAAATCCCCATGATAGAAATGACGCTGCCAAAGATGGCGCGCGGAATGTCGCGGCCGGGGTCGCGCACTTCTTCGCCGAAATAGATGATGCCGGTCCATCCGTCCACGGTGTAGATGACCGCTTGGAGTCCCAGCATGACCGCGACGGCGAGGGCCCAGCCTGAGGGCAAGCCCAGCGTAGCGGCGGACTGGGCAGCCGCTTTGTGAGCCGGGCCGCCCAAAAGAAAAGTTGCAGCAACCAGGATCACGAATGCGCCGGTCTTGAGCGCCGCGGTCAACAGTTGCGTGCTGCTTCCCCAGCGGATTCCGCGCCATTGCAGCAAGCCGAATCCGGCGATGATCGCCACGGAAAGGATTTTCAGCTTCTGCGGCCCGGCGAGGATGGGAAAAAGATGGCCGCTGTAATCGCTGATGACGATGGCGACGGCGGCAGCGGTGCCGCACGTGGAGAGCCAGTCGCTCCAACCGACGATGAAGCCCGCGTAGTCGCCGAGCGCGCGCCGAGAGAAATTGTACTGGCCGCCGCTGCGGGGAATTGCAGCGCCAAGCTCGGCAATCGAAGAAGCGCCGCACAGAGCGTAAAGGCCGCCGAGAATCCAGATGCCCAGAAACAACCAAGCGTTGGGCAGGTGCTTGGCGACATCGCCGGGCGTGTAGACGATGCCCGCGGCAATGGTGTTTCCGATGGCCGCCGCCATCCCGAACCACATGCCGAGAACTTTCAGCAGCCGGCCGCGGCTATAGGGTTGCGTTGCAGACGCCACAGAACTGGTCGTCAATTTTCCCCGCCGGTAAGAAGAATGAGCGGCAACCGCAAGGCGGCCATCATAACTGGGAGAGCGGAAATTGCAAGCGCCACGGCCGATAGGTTTCGCCGAGCCCGCTGTTCGGCGTTCCCGGCTGGCCGCCAACCGTGGCAAGGACTTGCACCAGAGACTTACGATCTCGAGGGCGAACGTCCAACGGGGCAATCAGGTAGTTCAGCGGGGCGTGCCTACGAAATTCCACTTGCCCCAGGCGAAGGATTCATGCACGGGAACAAAATGCGCTCGCGCAACCCTCTGGATGGCGTCTGGCTGTCCGAGCCATTGTGTGTAGGTGCGAATTTCGTGTTCGGTCATGGTGGCGAACGCATCCATTTTGTTCGAGAGACGGCGGACGATAGGAATCTCGGAAACGAAATGCACAAAAGTGAGAAACGGCGTGCGCCAGGGTTCGACGAACATCACGCGGCCGTCTTCGCGCAAGACGCGCTGCATTTCGGAAAAAGTCTGGTCCAGGTCTGCGGGCAAATTGGGCAAGTGGTGCAGACCGCCTTGCACGATGAGCACGTCTTTGCTGCGATCGTCGAAGGGAAGCTTGCGGCAGTCGGCCACGATGCAATTGGCGGAGCCTTTGTACTGGGCAATCAATCGCGGAGAAAGGTCCACGCCTTCAAGGCGCGTGAACCCGAGGCGTTGCAGTGCGACCAAACCGTTTCCGCGGCCGCAAAAAAGCTCGACTATCTCAGCTTCGCGAGGCCACTGGCGGGCGCCCAGACGGTTCAGGCGGCCGATGAATTTGCGTATTTCTTCTTCCGGCGTCTCGAATCGCAAATACGCCGCTTCCCACGGGTCGGGAGTCAGCGGCTCTTGCGCCTCGCTCCTGATTTGCGCTTCCGCCATTTTCGTTTGAGCGATCGACGCTGTGGCACGAGCGACAGACCGCCATCGAAGGTTCCCATACAAACATTTGCAATTCAAGGTGACGGAGCTTCGCTCAAGGCGAAGGAGAACGTTTGCGCGACGCAATTTAGAGCGGCATTTGCGTGTCCAGGCTGCCGTGAAATGTCCAGCGGACCGCGATATGATGTTGCCCATATGGGAGCTATCTTGACGTCCGAGCAGGGCCAGTTCGCGCCCGTGGACACCACGCTGCCGGTAGAAGTATCCGTCGTCATCCCGTGCCTCAATGAGGCGAATTCGCTGGCGTTTTGCGTGGACAAGGCAGTGAACGCATTGCGCGCCTCGGGCCTTACAGGCGAAGTGATTGTGGCGGACAACGGCTCGACCGACGGCTCGGTGCAAATCGCCGAGGAACACGGCGCGCGAGTGGTGCATGTGCCGGAGCGCGGCTATGGCTCGGCACTGCGGGCGGGAATTGCCGCCGCGCGCGGCCCGCTCATCATCATGGGGGATGCGGACGATAGCTACGATTTCACTGACGTGCCTCGCTTCGTGGAGAAATTGCGCGAAGACTATGACATCGTCATGGGCAATCGCTTCCGCGGAGGAATCAAGCCGGGAGCGATGCCGCCTTCCCACAAATACCTGGGCAACCCGGGGCTTACCGCGCTGCTTAACACTTTTTTCCGCGCACGCATTGGCGACAGCTATTGCGGCATGCGCGGGTTCACCCGCGCGCTCTACGACCGGCTGGACGTGCGCAGCACCGGGATGGAATTTGCGCTGGAAATGATTATCAAAGCGGCGCAAATTGGCGCGCGCATCGCGGAGATTCCCATCATTTTGTGGCCGGATAAGCGGGGACGCCCGCCGCACCTTCGCAGCTTTCGCGACGGCTGGCGCAGCTTGCGATTCATGCTGTTGTACGCGCCGGACTGGCTGTTTCTCCTGCCCGGTACGATGCTGGTGGCGGTCGGACTCTTCCTCGTGTTCTGGTTGCTGCCGGGGCCGCGCAGAATTTCGCCCAGAGTGGTTCTCGACGTTCACACGATGATTTTTGGTGTGATCTTCACGCTGATGGGAGTGCAAACACTTTCCATCGGAGCGTTTGCGAAGTTGTTCAGCTACGCGGAGAGATTTGATCGAGGCTCGGTTTCGCTGAAGCGCTGGCTGAGGCGAATTACGCTGGAGTCCGGGTTGCTGTTGGGCGGAGCGCTGTTCCTCACGGGCTTCATCGGCTGCGCGTGGATTACCTGGAAGTGGGCCGCGAGCGGATTTGGTGAGCTCCATCAAGTGCGTCAGGTTCTATTCTGGGCGATGTGGCTCTTTATCGGCATTCAAGTGATCTTCGCTTCGTTCTTCCTCAGCATGCTGGGCATCAGCCGCGGTACTTATATTGGCGATTACGATCTGAAATGACCGATCGATGCGGGGTAAATACCGCAGGCGTCCCAGCCGGTCAGAAACATCGTGTTGAAGCTCGGTTGAGATCGGTCGGCCACAAAAAAACGGGGCCTCAGGATTGCAGGGGTAGAAGCCTCCAGGTAGCGCAACCTAGAAAACTGAATCCGCCCTCTACCGCCAAATGCGTGGCGATGCATGCGATTGGTGTTCTTGTGGTGACGGAGGTTCGTAGGGAATTAGTTCGGTATTGTCTTTGTCGGGCTCGACTAGCCAAACGTGGCGGTCTTTGAAGTACGCCAGCAGTTTTGCATTCTGTTCCGCATCCAGTTCGCGGGCCCAAAGCACTCTGGCAGAATCGATTTCCGCGCCGTTGTAGACCCATTCGTCGTGAATGTTGTGGTCCTCTTCGTAGCGCACGAGGATGAGATGCTTGCCGGGAGTGTGCGAAAGCTTTTCCTGAACGACCGCGCGGCTGGGATCACCCTGGCAGGTCCATTCCAGGGGATCACAGCAATGATTCGAGGCGCGCAGGCCGACTTCGCCTGCCAGCAGAAAAACAGCAGCGCAGGAAAGCGCCAGGCCAATGGGCCTACCCGCGAGGCGCATCGTGCGCATGTGACGGATGGCTTGCACAAGCAAAAGAAAAATCACGCAAGTCACCGGCGCGGCGTAGTGCGGGAAAGACCAAATCGAAGCAAAGAAGCCGGCGGAGACCAGGAGCAGCGCAAAGAGAGGCATGCGCAGCTTCCGCTCGCAAAAGACAAACGGGAGGCCCGGCAACAACAGTAAAGCGCCCCACCAGAAATAGGTGGTGGCGCTCCGCGTCAATTTTTCCTCGGTCACTCTCCAAATGTCAGCCCAGGTGTTGTGATAATCCTCGCGTTCCCAGCCGTTGTAGAAATCCTCGAATTGCTGATTGTGGTACGGCAAGGGCGGTTTGGAGTGTTCCCACAGAAAGAGACCCATCGTCCGGTACGCGCGCGAGTTCAGGACATGAGGAAACAGTAAAGCGTTTCCCGTTAGCCGCCGGTTGTAGTAGCCCATGAACGCGATAGTCCACAGCAACACCGCAGACAGAGGAGCGAGCACGAGAACGGTGCGAGTTTGCCGGCGCGCGGTTGCGGCGATCTGCGGGTTCGCTAGACGACTAGGCTTTGTTTTTCCCCCAAGCCACCAAAGAAGCCACACCGCTACGGGAATCGAGAAGAGCAATCCTTCGTAGGGGCGGCTGTTGGCGAGAATCGCGAGTCCCAGTCCGAGCAGGAGGGCATCGCGCGTCTTTGCAGAACGAATAATGCGCGGCATAGCACCTAGAACCAGCGCACCCCCCGCGGCGGCCACCGCACCGCCCCAATAGCTGTTCATCCAATAGCTTGCAATCCCAAACTTTAGCGCTACAAGCACGCCGCCCAAGAGCGCCCATCTTGCACGGAGCCAGGCTTGGAGCATCCACAGAATTGCCGCACACATCGCGCCGACACTTAGAACCACGCCGATCCACGGATGGCCGAGGAGTTCGCCAAGCGCAAGCACCGCTCCCTGGCCCGGCGGATACTTCGAGCAATAGGTGGGGAACCAATTGATGTGAAACGATTCGAAACTCATCCACATCGGATGCGTCGGATTCGTGAGCCTCCCGTGGGCCAGCGTGTCTCCGAGCAGCAAATAGCTGTATTCGTCGTGAATGCCTGGGACGGGAACGCGAAGGAGCGGCAGGAAGGCGAGCCGAACGCCAATCACGGAGAAGAAGAGAATCCAAACGGCGATCGTTTTTCGCGTGGCAAACCTTGCAAGTGGCCGCGAAATCGCGCGCAGTGTTTTTTCAAACCATCGAGGCGCAACCGTTGCGGACAGGACAAATGCGAGCGCTACCGCGGCAAGCGCCCAAAGTCCGCCGGGATACTCCAGCAGTGAGCCGCCTGGAAAATTCATTTCAAGGAGAAATCTTTGACCTAGAGATCCAGCGCGAGGCTGGGGTGCGCTACAGGATAACTGATTTTGAGTTACGAGAACCGCGCTTCGTGGTGTGACTCGAAGCGATCGACGGGTTCTCGAGTATGGAACAGAGATTCATCGAGCGAAAACGCGCGATGCCGCAGAGTACCTCGACTCCGCAGGCCGACCGCCGCGCAGGAGCGGGCCGGGAAAGAAAAGTCGGCCTGGCGCTCCCTTCGGCTTCGCTCCCGGCAGGCGGAACGACCGACGGGGGCGTTTGCGGAATGGCCAAGGTCCTGCCCCGACGAGAATCATGGTGAGACAGCGTTTAACGTTCTATTTCGATTTCCGTGCCGCTTGCGGTGGCGGACAAAGCGGCGATGCGGCGTTCGTCCAGATAATCAGCCATTTCCAGGCGCAAGTTCCCCGCATTGGTCGCGTAGGACATGCCGGTTTCAAACCGAACAACTCCGGTGCGAATCATCCTTTCAATCTCACCGTCGAAATGCTGCATCCCCTCGGTCGCTCCGTCACGCATGGCGTCCAGAAGTGTTTTGCCTTCGCCTTCCCCTTTTCAACGTATTCGCGGGTGCGCATGGTGGACTTCAAGATTTCCACCGCGGCAATCCGCTGACATGCGGGCTGGCCCTGAGCATTGCCGTCACGAGTTGCGCAGTGTGAATCTTTCTTTGTGGCGCAGGCGCAGGCGATGCCGCGGCTGCTTGCTCAGTCGGAGCCGGGATCGTTTGTGCGGGTGTTTCCATGAGCGTGATCCTTGTGAGGCCCAATGAGAGGAGGCGAGCCGTCGTTACAAGCCGGGCGCATTTCTCCCGACCTTCTCATTCTAGACACAAGGGTGGCTGCAACTTCTCAAGTCCTTCTCAATTTGCCTGACAGTAACGGTCTTTATTGTTTGGAAGCAGTATCAATGAAATTGGCCACGTTTTTCTTGAGCTTGGCCAGGTCTTCATCGTGGAGATACATCATGTGGCCGGCTTCGTAATACTGATGCCAGATGTTTTTGCGGATGTTTTCGGGCAATCCCATGTGGTCCACGGAGTATTCCGCCTCCATGAAGGGAGTCGCCAAGTCGTAGATTCCGTCTTCGACTTCCACTTTCAGACGCGGATTCGAAATCATGGCCTGCACCAGGTCGAGCACAACGCTTGGCGAGCCGGGGAAAAATCCAAAGTCGCTGCCTTCATGCTTCCAGTCCCAGCGATTCGGTCCGAAATCCGCGGCGGGCTTGTAGGCTTTATCTTGCCCGAATTTCAATTCTTCGCGGACATACCCGTTGAACGCGCCTACAAACGCGCCACTAACGGCGGTGTCCTGTGGGTCGTAATCCGCGGCTTCGCCGATCAGGTTGTAGGTAGGTCCGGCAAAGCGCGCGTCCAGCCGGCCCGTGGTCAACCCGCGATTCCGCTGGAGTTCCTGCATGAATTGAAATAGGCGAACGCGAAGGTTGGCTTTGTCGAGATAGTCGTCGCTGAGCCCTGTGAATCGCGCAACCTTCTTGACGATTTCCGCTTTTTCCGGCTTGCCGAGCGCGTCGCCCTTCATAAGTGCATTCGCATATTCGCCTCGGGCGAATTTCCGCGCCTCGTCGAGGAAGGCATTCAGATTATCGGGGCGATCTTTAAGCGTTTTGTGGAACCATGCTGTGGCTGCATAGCTGGGCAGGTAGAGAACATAGGCGAGATCCTGCCCGGGATAAAAAGAGATGGTGCCGAGATCCAAGACCGAGGAGACCATGACGATTCCGTTCAGGTACAAGTTGTCGTGGCTCTGGAGGTAGTTGGCGAGCGCGGCGTTTCGAAACGTGCCGTAGCTTTCGCCAATGAGGAATTTGGGAGAGTTCCACCGGTTATTTCGGCTGATGTAGGTGGAGACAAACTGCGCCAGGGATTTCACATCCGGGTCCACGCCCCAGAAATCCTTGTCTTGCGCCTTGCCGACGGCATGGCTGAAACCGGTGCCAACCGGATCAATAAACACGAGGTCTGATTCGTCCAACAGGCAATCGGGATTGTCCATCAGCTTGTACGGTGCGGGAGGCGTCACCCCGGCGTTGATGGTCACGACGCGCCGCGGCCCCATTGAGCCCATGTGCAGCCAAATCGAAGAAGAGCCCGGGCCGCCGTTATAGAGAAAGGAAACCGGGCGCTGGCTCATGTCCCTCACGTCGCTTCGCGTGTAAGCCGTGTAATAGATGAGGGCGGTCGGCTCGTCTTTTTCATTTTTGATGAGAATGGTCGCCGCCGTCGCTTTGTAGGGGATTGCTTGGCCCCCGATTTTTATCGAGTGATCGGTAACCGACGACTGTTCCTTTGGTGGCGGCGGGGCAGGCGCCTCAGCGGGTTTCTCTCCGGCCTTGGCGTCTTTCTCTTGAGATCGGAGGTTCGCCGGCACCACGCCAAGAAACAACCCAAGCGTGAAGCACACACTGATGTTCTTTGTGCGGATCATGGGCTCTCTCCTCAAAGCAACTGGGTTTTATGATTCGGCAAGACTCAGGATTCTAACTGTTTCTATGAAGTAAGAAACTATTTTGTTCGACGGCGCAAAAGCAAAAACTCCTCACCTTTGTTTGCTGGATCCACAATAAGTTCCGCACAGTCATCTACAATCCAATCGGCGCCCGCTGTGCGGAGTTCTTGGTCGCCTGCCGTGGTCCGCAAGGCGACCACGTGCGCTCTCGCGGCCTTGCCGGCGCGAATTCCGGCGGGAGCATCTTCGATGACCACGCATTCTGCGCCAGCCGCGCCCAGCAGCTGCGCACCTCTCAAATATGGTTCGGGATCGGGCTTGCCCCTTTTTATATCGTTTGAAGTGACCATTTGTTTCGGCTTTGGCAGGCCTGCGGCGCCGATGCGTACTTCCGCCAGACGTCGCGTGCAGGACGTCACGATCGCCCACTTGTTGCGTGGAAGCATCTGAAGCAGCGCAAGGGCGCCAGGCAAGGGAGTTACGCCTTCGAGGTCTTCGATTTCGCAACGCTCGACTTCGCGACTTTCGGCTTCGTGGTCGGCGTCAGGCAACAGCTCGCGAATCGTGGTGATGCTGGGCTTTCCGTGCGCTTCGCGCACAACTTTGTCAGCGTCGAACCCGTGCTGTCGCGCCCAGCAAGCCCACACCCGGGTCACCGCGGGGGTCGAGTCCACCAAGACACCATCCAGATCAAACAATACGCCGCGACAACGAATCGAGCTCATCTTTCTACATTTTAAACTAGCTAGTATCCTCACTAAGGAAGCTCGAAACCCGGAAGCCGCGCTGCCTTCCGGTCCAATGTCAGCGTGTAGGAACAGCCTATCCTGCTGCCTAGCGCTGCGATCACGGCGTCGGCGAACGAGCCCTGGCGTTGCTTGAGTGCGATCATTGCGGTAAAAACCTCTTGTTCGTTCTCTACCACGAGAACATCGGTCTGCAGCACACGTTCGACAGCCTTAACGATATCTTGCGTTGCCAGCCTGAAGGCACGCTCGAGCACCCACACGATCTCGACCATGGCCACGATGCTGACGAAGCCGGGGTTCTCTTCGGTCAGCCGCCGCTCGATGATCTCGTTGGCTTTTGGCGACTGAATAGGGTCGTCTTGGGTGAGATAGCGGACGAGAATGTTCGTGTCGAGTCCAATCATCGACGCCCAGCGCGCTCTGCGGCGCTAGCGGCACCTTCGCTTGCGGCCTTAGTCATCTCCTCGATTGTCACTGGCCGTCGACGCCTGGATTTGACGATGCCTCGTAAGGCCGACGCAGGGAGCTTTGGTAAGAGAACCACGCTGCCATCGGGATGCACAAAGAACTTGACCCGATCCCCAGGTTTCAACCGGAGATGCTCGCGAATGGCCTTCGGGATTGTCGCCTGGCCCTTGACGGTAATTGCAGATTCCACACTGATCTCCATTACTTTTGTGGCTATGTAATACCATCTCGGGGTATCTGTGTCCAGCGGACCCGATAGTACTGTTGTAGTAAGACGTCAAATCATCGTTTGAGGTGGGGTGGGAGATGGGATTTGAACCCACGACATTCGGAGCCACAGTCCGACGCTCTACCAGCTGAGCTACTCCCACCATTGTGGAACATCTCCAGTTTACGCCAAATCCGGCGCAGCGGAAAGCGCCTCAGAACTGCCAGCAGGCCCATTGTTTGGCTGACAAGTCCGACCGTAATCGCTACGCTGCAGCCTTGCGCACGGCGCGCTCCCACACGCGCTCCTCTTGCTAGACTGGGTTGACAGCACACGCGTCTTCGCGCATGAACCAAAATCAAACCGACCGCAACCATTTCGAGCGGCAAATTCTTTTTGCGCGCCCGATTTTCGTTTTGCTCGCCTTGCTTGCCGCTTTGGAACGGCCCGCGTCCGGCCAGGAACGCCGGTCGGTTTCCTTTTTGATTGCGTATCTCGTCGTGTCGCTGGTGATTGTCCAGATCGAGCGCCGGTTGCGCCGGCGATCGTGGCATTTGCCGCTGGCGTGCGATCTTCTGGCCCTCGGTTATTTCATGTTTATCAGCCCTTCGACGGTTCCCGTCTGGTTTCCGTACATGTTTATTTGTTACGCCGCAGGAATTCGCTGGGGATTTGACCTGACCTTGCCTTTGGCTGGCGCGCTTTCTCTCACGCTCGTCTTGCTGACTGCGGTAAAGGGAGAAATCCACTGGATGCGCGTGGTTGCCTGGTTGGGCCTCACCGCAGCCACATTAGCCGGAGGTGCGGGCCTTGCGTTTCTCGGTGATCGCAACAAACGCTTCGCAGGCCAAATCGAGTTTTTCTCCCGTATCAATGCGACGATGCAAGTCGATCAGGGGCTGGCCGAGTCGCTCCGTCTTTTCCTCCAGGAACTGAGCCTGACCTTCGATGCGGAAGAAGCACTTCTGCTTTATCGAGACGCTGATCTGGAGCGCATTTTTCTGTGGCGCATGAAGGCAGGAGAGAACGACCGGCTCATTCCAGAAAGCCTGCCGCTCTCCCGCACGGATGGGTTTCTGCTCGACGACATGGACGCGACGCTTTGTTGGAACTCACTGGTTGGGCCGGGAGCGGGTTTTGGATGGGACCGCCGCGATGGCCGAACCATCAAGAACCTGCCGCGGCTTCCGGGTCCTGTTCTGCAGGAATTCAAAATTTGCTCTCTGCTGACTGTGTCATTCGACCAGAGCGGCCAGCCGAGCGGCCGAATCTTTCTTCTCAACGGGCGCAAGCCTTTCCAAAAGCAAGACCTGGCTTGGCTCGAAAGCATCGCCGAGCGCATTGGTCCGGCGCTGGAAAACATCTTTCTACTGAGACACCTGCGGGCGCGAGCGATCGAAGCCGAGCGTAGCCGCATCGCCCGCGACCTCCACGATGGCATTCTTCAGACGCTGCTCAGCATTGAGATTCAGTTGGACGTGCTCCGCCGCCGCGTCCCCGCCACTCCCGAACAAGCCTCGAGCGCCTTGGCCAATCTTCAGCAAACGGTTAAAAACGAAGCTGCCGACCTTCGTCAGACAGTCACCGACCTGCGTCCGCTGCGGGTACAGAGCGCGGACCTCGTGGATTTGATGCGCGGCTTTGCCGAGCGCTACCGCAACGAGTCCACCATAGCCCTCGACCTGTTAATTGATTCGACACAATTGCGTGCCCCCGACCGGGTCTGCCGCGAGATTTTCCAGATTTACCGGGAAGCACTCAACAACATAAAAAAGCATGCGAAGGCTTCCCATGTCGTGGTAAAACTGTCGCAGGATGACAGCCGTCTAGTACTTGTAGTAGACGACAACGGCGAGGGTTTTAGCTTTGCTGGCAGGTTTACCGCCGACGAACTGGATCGCCTGCGGCTGGGGCCGATTTCCATCAAGGAACGTTCTCGAACCGTGGGTGGGGTGCTCACCGTCGAGTCCAATCCGGGACATGGGGCTCGTTTGACGATTGAAGTCCCGCTTGGGTGATATGGCCAAAACAAAACAGCAGATACGGGTACTACTAGCCGACGACCACGCGATCTTTCGCGATGGCTTGCGGAAGCTTTTGGATTCCGACGAAGAAATCACCATTGTCGGAGAAGCGCAAAATGGAGTGGAGTGCATCAAGCTCCTCACCAAACTGAAGCCCGACATTTTGTTGCTGGACCTGCGCATGCCGGATAAGGACGGGCTCGCCGTTCTGGAAGAAGTGAATTTCGACACTCTCCCCACGCGCGTGGTGGTGCTGACCGCGGCTGAAGATGATCGAGATGTGGTTCGCGCGATGCGGCTCGGCGCGCGCGGCGTGGTCCTGAAGCAGTCCGCCACGGACCTTTTGGTCAAGAGCATTCATCGCGTGCACGCGGGCGAAATCTGGCTCGACAATCGCATGACTGCGGAAGTCATGAAGGCTTTCTCGAAATCTTCGGAAGCCGGTCCGCGGCGCGAAAAGCCGTTGCTCAGTGATCGCGAAAAAGAAATTGTTCAGCTAGTCGCGCAGGGTTTTCGTAACAAGGAAATCGGCGAGAAGCTTTTTATCTCCGAACAGACCGTCAAGAATCACCTGCACAACATTTTTGACAAGCTTGGCGTTTCCGACCGCCTGGAACTCGCCCTCTACGCCATCCATCACCGCCTCATCGATCATTCCTAGCCGGATCCCCAATCAGTCCGGACCTGCAAACCTGCTCTTTGATTCTTTAGCCCCTTTGGAATGGAGTCCTCCGGGCAATCTGCGCAGAGGCGTTCTGCTGCAAGGCGGATCGTGGTTAGGCGACAAAGAATAGTTGAGGTGGAGGGTGTAAGGTCAATACTGCTGTCAAGAAATGAGGTTAATCCTCTGTGAAGAAAGGAAGCAGTTTGGGAAAGTTTGCAAGGGCTAGTACCGGACGAAATTGCTTGTTCACTGCAGAGAAATCCCAGTAAGTCGCCGAATTCCGCGCATTTACAAGAAATTTTCCGCAATGGCAGCGCGATTGCGCAATAACGCATAGGGTTGATTCTCAGGGCAGCCTCTCAGCCGACAGGCCATTTGTCCTTTCATTGGGACCTGCAGAAACACGCAGGCAGTCTTCACCGAAAATGAGGAGGAGTTTCGTGCGCCGTGGGAGAACCATAGAGCTTTGTGAATTGCCTGAGTCTCAGGTCATACGGATGGCACAGCGGGGCGACGAGGGAGCGTTCGAGCGGCTTTACCGGTTGCATAGCGGGCGTGTTTATGCCTTGTGCATGCGCATGCTGAGGAACCCCGACGAAGCCGAAGATTCAACGCAGGAAGTCTTTCTGCACGTGTTCCGCAAGATTCAGGGATTTCGAGGCGCCTCGGCATTTTCCACTTGGCTGCACCGCGTGGCGGTGAACACGGTGTTGATGCGGATTCGCGGATCCAAGCTATCAAAGGCGGCGCTGGTGGAAAACACGGAAGGCCCAGACGAAAACGGAACCCCGCGGCGCGAGCTGGGGGCCCCGGACTTGCACCTGGAAGGCTACATTGACCGCGTGGCCCTTGAAAACGCCATCAGGCAACTGCCGCCAAGGTGCAAGCTGATGTTTGTGCTTTATGACATTCAGGGCTACGCCCATAGTGAAATCGCAAAGCTGCTAGGATGCTCGGTGGGGAATGCTAAATCCCAATTGCACAAGGCTCGGGGGCGGCTGCGGAAACTATTGCGACCGGATACCGACCACAACGAAAGAGGGAAGGGCGGGCCAAGTTTACCGGGGACCAGTGACGGCAATCTCAGTAGCCAGCCTTTTTTCCACGGCTCGGCGTTTTGTCAATCTCTGTAACCCCTTTTCGCACAAGGGCTTCCTCCACCGTGCCGGCGGCCTGAGGCGAGGGGCCCGCGCATCTGGTATCCGCACCTGAAATACATGAAAAGTTAGGGGTTTTCCTGATACTGGATTTGCTTGAGACCCGTACCTTGCTTTTCCCGGGTTGGGGGAATATACTCTAAATTCGCTCTGAAGCGGGTCGAACGGATAAGTGGGCGCGAGCCCACTTTTTTGTTGGGGCCGGGCGGAGTGTGGTGCGAACCGGCTACGGTATAGGAGTCTCTGCA
>Ga0126369_10000589_pt1 | contig 23984 bp, 19 predicted proteins | sample PanSoiMetaPlot_1_FD_109646 | JGI IMG/M metagenome (GOLD analysis project Ga0126369, IMG submission 109646) | Tropical forest soil microbial communities from Panama - MetaG Plot_1 | ecosystem: Environmental > Terrestrial > Soil > Tropical forest > Bulk soil | place: Panama | collected 2016-02-17
GGCCAGCTCCTTGTAGACGGTGGTTCGGCTCAAGCTGTACTCGCGGGCGATCTGGGTGACTCGCCAGCCGAGTCGGAACAGGGCCTTGATCTCCATGCGCGTTTCCTCAGACTGCAATGCGGGGTCTCCTGCTGTGGCGTGGACTTGGACACCCACAGCCTGGCAGGGGACTCCCCTGTTGACGGCGACTCCGAACGGCCCGGCCCTGATTGGGACTGTTCAGATTTCGCGATCAGGAGTGTTCAGTTTTCGTGATCGCCAACAGCTCAAAAGCGGTCGGACAGCCTGGCCAGATCCGGGCAAGAAGTTATCGAGTCGGCCCGCGAGGCGCTGGACGCAATTGAGCAACCCATCGCCTGACTGGACCGCCAACAAGGCCTACATCAACGAGACGCTGATCCCGGCTTGTGCGGGAAGCTGGTGTTCTCCTTGAGGATGAGCACGGCCGGCTCACGAGCCATCGCGCGCGGACCACCATCGCCAGCCAGCTTTACAACGCGAGGGACTCGATGACGCGTGTAATAACCCGGCCGAGAATCCATCCAATCTGGACGGGTCCGACCCCCCGGCTCGGAAATCTCGAACTGAAAACACCAAGAATCGCCATGGCTGGACCGATGGCGGCTTGATTCGGGACCGTGAGTCCCCGGAATAAGCGCGGCTTATCAATCGAGGAGGCTGCCAGTTGGCTCGTCAGGCCAACCCGCCGGCCGGTGTCGAAGGGACGCCAACCTGAGCCTTGAACCAGGCCACCGTCTTCCCAAGCCCATCCTCCAACGAGAAGTGCGGGCGCCAGCCGAGCGCCTGGCCGATCAGGCTGATGTCGAGGCAGGACCGGTGGAGGTCGCCGGCACGAGGGGGCCCGTGGTGCTCTTGAGCCTCGGAGTCCGCTAGGGCGCAGAGGAGCCTGAACAGGTCGTTGACGCTGGTCTCACGGCCGGTGCCGACGTTGAAGCCACCTGACGTGCCCGACTCGAGGGCCAGCAGATTGGCCCGGACCACGTCCTCGACGAAGACATAGTCGCGGGTGTCGATGCCGTCGCCGTGGATCGTCGGCTGACGTCCCTCCAGCATCGCGGTCGTGAACAAAGCCACGACGCCAGCCTCTCCGTGTGCGTCCTGGCGGGGGCCGTATACGTTGCTGTATCGCAGCGATACATAGGACAGCCCGTTAAGGATGCTGAAGCTGCGCAGGTACAGCTCACCGGCGAACTTGCTGATGCCGTACGGCGAGCTCGGCGTCGCCGGGTGAGTCTCCGGGGTGGGTATGACCTCGGCCTCGCCGTACATCGCCCCACCGCTCGAAGCGTACACGAACCGTGATCCGACTTCGGCGGCGGCGGCGATCAAGCTGAGGGCGCCGGCGATGTTGACGTCGGCGTCGAGCTGAGGGTCGCGGACTGACCGACTCACACTCACCTGGGCGGCGTGATGGACGATCGCGTCCGGCCTCTGCGCACGGACGAGATCCCCAACTTCGATGCTGCGGATGTCGAGTCGTTCGAGCCGAGCCTCGGGATTGACGTTGGCCATGTTTCCGCCCGATAGGTCATCCACGACAGTGACCGCGTCACCGCGCAGGATCAACGCATCGACGACATGCGAGCCGATGAAGCCGGCTCCCCCTGTGACCAAGACTCTCATCGTGCTCCAGTCTACGGTGCCTCACATCGGCGACAAAGGCAGATCCTGAATGCCCTAGCCCCACGTTCCCCTCGGCAACGATGCCGCCTCCCGATCAGCTTGGCCGATCAGAGGACCACAGCGCGATAGGAGCATTTGATGACCACTGCAGGAGCGGGCTATCCTTCGAGCGATGGCGGGATCGGGCAAACGCAGGGGCGCGATCGTCGTCGTCACCTTACTGGCGGTGGCCTCGTGTGTGATCGGAACGGGGCGGTCGGCTTCCAAATCGCCGCTCCGAGCACCACCGTCGGTTCGGGTTGGCACCCCGGTGTCAACGTCAGCCCCGGTCGCGGCCGGGGCGCCTTCGTCCCCACCCGCCCAGGGTTCCATGCCTCCAGGTCAAGCCGGGCTCTGGCGGCCGCGGCCGGGGACCGGTTGGCAGTGGCAGATCACGGGGACCGTCGACCCGACACTGCCGGTCACGATGTACGACATCGATCTCTTCGACGCTCAAACTGGGAGCAGCTACACAGTTCCCGGTTTCGGCACCGTGAGCGTTCCCCGGGGAGAGAATCCGGGCATCATCGACCGGCTGCACGCCGCCGGTAAGGTTGTGGTGTGCTACGTCGACACCGGCGCTTTGGAGACCTACCGGCCGGATGCTGCTCTCTTCCCCAAGTCGGTGATCGGAGCCCAGACCTACGCGTCCAACGGCGCCGCCTGGAAGGGCGAGCACTGGCTGGACATCCGCCGTTCGTCCTGGCCGCTCCTCGAGCCACTGATAACAGCTCGGCTTGACTTCGCGAAGCGGTCGGGATGTGACGGCGTCGAGGGCGATCAGAACAATCCCGTCGGCAACAACCCCGGTTTCCCGATCACCTTGGCCGATCAGAAGGCGTGGTACCTGGAGGTGGCACGACTGCTACACGCGCGCGGTCTGTCCGCCGGCATGAAGAACGGGATCGAGACCACCGATGCCGATACCGCGGCCGCATTCGACTGGAATCTCAATGAGGAGTGCAACCAGTATTCCGAGTGCGACGTTCTTAAGCAGTTCATCGCCGCCGGCAAAGCTGTGTTCCAAGTCGAGTACACCGAGAACGGCCAGACCACCGCCAAGTTTTGTCCAACCGACAACGCGGCCAACTTCGACGGCCTGCTCAAGCACCTCGATCTCGGCGTCTGGCGCCAGGCCTGCCGCTAAATTGGCGGAACCTTTTCTCTGGCAGCGGCGGCGGTTCGCTGAATCTCCGACACCGGCGCGGCCAGGGGCCCAGCGGGGCCGGTTCCCATCGTCAACAGGCTGTCGGGCTGCTCAGCGAGCGGCGAGCGTTGTGTGACTTCCACCATGGCGCTCACAGGCGAGAATTTGCGGCTGGGTTGCGGGCCTTGACCGTGAACCTGTAACTCGTGGCCGGCTCCAGACCGGCCCGGGTGACCTCTTACCGTGGACCGTTGCGACCGGACTGGTCTTCTGTTGGACCTCATACGCGGTAACGGCAACGTTTGTTTTCGCAGCTGTCCCAGGCCAGGGATACTCGGCCAGAAGAGACCTCCTCGGTCCGCAGATTGCTGGGGACGTTGGGGCCTTGGCGGCGACACCCGTTCCGATCCGCGCCACCTCCTCGCTCCAGCAATCGCCGGACGGCAGGGCCTTCCACGGGGTTGGGAAGGGCAAGCCTAGTGGCGTCGCATAGCCGGCGTTGGCCGCCCTGGCTCTTGTAATCCCGTCGGCCAATCTCCGTGGCACTCGCCCCCACACGAGCTGCCAGCTGAGATCGGGCCTCGGCTTCCTCGCACGGATGGGCGGCGGGTATCCGCCGTGGGTGCCGTATGAGCCCTCGAAGGGTCACCAGCGTGTCAGCGGCCCCGTGTGTTGCACCTGTCGGGAACCTGGCCGGGGTTGACCACAACCTGCGGAACGAGATGCCTGCCCTTCACGACGTCGAGAATCTCGATGCAGAAGTCAACCCAGCTGCTGTGTTCTCGACCTACCGACTGCCGCGGTTCGCAGCCGTCCCTCCGATAGAGGTGCTGCTGCTCGACCGGCCCGACATCCCGCCCGCGGTCACCGGCGAGACGCCGATCGTCGCGGTTGCCCAGGCGCCTGCGAACGCGATCTTCGAGGCGAGCGGCGTCAGGCTCCTCGCTTCCGCTCGTGCCCAATGGGTCTGTGGGCTGAGGAGGCCCGTCCCGCGGGTTCCCCGGGTACTCCCCGACACCCACACCGTGAACCAGGCATCCTCCGGGTCCCCGCGAAGCCCGCTGGCTTCGTGGGTTGAGCACAGGGGACTCGTGGTTCGCCAAGACAGTGAAAACACTATTGGGTAGTTGCCGCGTCTGGGGCGTTTTCTTACTGATATTGAGGATTGACTCAGCGTGCTAATGGTCCTTTTTCTGTTAGTTAACCACCCTTTATTCTTAGTTCGTCAATGAGGGTTCGAGGAGGTGAGAACCAATAGGCCACTATCGTCGAACAGCACACGACACCGAGAGCAAACACCTCGAAGGCGGTGTTCTCGGGCGTCCTCTTCATCGATACGATCCGCTAGCCATGGGTCCCTCGTCCGGGCGGTGGGCCGTTATCGTGGTAGTGGCCGCCCAGCTGGTGGCGGCATGCTCGCCCAGCCCGGCTCGAACATGGCCTGTGGTGTGCCCCAAACCCCGGCACAACCTGGAATGGCAGCTGGACGGTCTCGTCGACGCGAGCGTCGACGCCCAAGTCTATGAGATCGACATGAATAACAGCCCTCATGTCGTGGCCGCGGTCCATGCGCGAGGCAGACGCGTGTTTTGCTACTCCGAGGCCGGTACGAGACAGGACTGGCGGTGGGAGGCCGGCCGGTTCCCGGTCTCAGTGTTGGGAAGAGACTACGTCGGCTGGCCTAGCGAGCCATGGCTCGACATCGGGAAGCTCGAGACCATCGGCCCGATCATGTCGGCGCGCCTCGACCAGTGCCGGGCGGAACGGATTCGAAGGGGTGGAGTTCGACTGGGTGACGGCGATCCAGGAGGATACCGGGTTCCCGCTGACGGCCGAAGACCACTGGTCCCCTTCGTCCCGGCGAACAAGGCCATGTTCAACGCTGAGTACAACCTCGATACCTTCCCGTTCTGCTCTCAGGCCAGGCAACTGCGCTTCAGCTCAATCAAGAAACGGCTCGACCTTGGGGGTGCGTGGCGCGAGCCGTGCTGAAGGCTAGATCCCGGCGGATCGCGCCGAGGGTCCGGACGCGGTTGAGGGAGGCACATGAAGATGGGCCTACACGCCAGGCAGCCGATGCGGACGTGTGGGACAGATGTCGCCCCGGGTGCGGGACAGATTCCTCACGCGGTGGAGCTCAGGCTTGGAGGAACATTCGAAGGGTCGGCTCTTTGAGGGGATGAGGGAGGTCAGGTGTCGGCCAGACGGTCTGTCGAGCTTCAAGCTGCGGCCCAGGCTTACCCATCGATCGGAAGGGAAGTTGAGTCTCAGGTCCTTAGGGACTGCCTGACACGGGCCCGGAGTGGTGCAGGTGCCTTGGTCCTGTTGTCTGGCGAAGCTGGCGTGGGCAAGACCCGTCTATATCGCGAGATCTTGTTGTCGGACATCGGAACGGACGTAGTCGGCTTCATTGGCCATGGAGACCCCGAGTCCTCGGAGGTGCAGCTGGCTCCTCTGGTCGACGGCCTGCGGGTGGTCCGCAAAGCCGCCGGTGGACGAATCTGGCGCTCCCTGGTGGAACGCACGCCATGGTTGTCACGAATCCGGCCGGAGCTCTTGCCGGGTAGCCCCTGGCCCGATCCGCCCGGAGACCGCCACGCCCTCTTCGAATCCTTGCTGGATGGTCTCAGGGAGGCGGCCGGGCGATCTGCGCTGATCTGGGCGCTCGACGACATGCACTGGGCGGATCCAACGTCGTGGACCTTCGTGCGCCATGCCAGCCGGAGGATCGGCCTGCTGCCGATTGTGCTCGTGATCGCATACCGGCCCCGCGAGGTCGTGGCCCAGGAGGGCCTGGCGGTACTGGCCCAGTTGGCCCACGCCCCTCATGTCGTCGAGCTGCCGCTGCACCGGCTCGACGCCCCGGAGACCGAGCGGCTGGTCCGGTCGCTGTTACCGGCCGAGCATGCCGCCGACACCGTGGCAACGATCGTTCAGCAGAGCGACGGTAATCCGGCAATTGCCGCGGACCTTGCCCGCGCCGGAGCCGCCGAGGTCGTCCCGCCCTTTGTGCGGGCGTATGCCAAGGCACGCATGGAGACCCTCAGTCCCGGCGCGCGCGATCTTCTGGATCGGCTCGCCACCATCGGCCGCCGAGCGCACCTCGACCTGCTCTCGTCCATCGTGCCTGCCCTCTCGCAGGAGGCGCTTCAAGAGCTGGTCGAGGGAGGCCTCGCCAGCCTGGAACAGGGCACCTGGGTCCGGCTTGACTACCCGCTGTTCGCTGAGGCTGTGTACGAGCAGATGGCCTGGTCGCGCCGGCGCTCCGTGCACGAGGCGATCGCCGACGCGCTAGGACGCGGGAGCGCCCGAAGGCGCGCCGACGTCCGCGATCTGGCCAGGCACCGGGAGCTGGGTGGGGATCCTCGGGAAGCGTTCCATGACCTCGTCTCCGCCGCAGCCGTGGCGAGGGGTGAGGGACGGGCCGGAACGGCAGGCAGCCTCTATCTCGCCGCCCACGAGCTGGCGGTGCGGCACTACGAACTGGCAGAGGCCCGGGAGTCGATGTCCGGCCACATGCTCGACGACCTGGCTGGCGCGGGCCGCTGGGTCGAGGTCCTGCCGCTCGCCCGGGAGCTGTGGGACGACCGGGCGCACCTGAGCCTGAAACAGCGGGCGACTCTGGCGGTGGTGCTTGGCCTCGCCGCTGTCATGACTGGCACGTTCAAAGAGGGCTGGAACCCGCTTCGCCCGGAGGTCGCGCAGGTGGCGGCTGCGACCCGAGCGCGGGCGGCCGCTCCGGCTAGCGGGGTCTCAGCAGGAGATCTGATGAACAGTGCGCGGGCGTTCGCCCGCCGGCTGCACGATCTCGCCAACCTCGGCGACGAGCCCGGCGTCCAGCGCCTTGCTAGCTGCTTGGACCATGTCTGCGCCTTCTACCGCCATCGCGACCGCGATCAAAGTGCCCTGTCCTACCTCCTGGAGGCCCAACTCGCTGGCGAGGGACAAGCTGCGATCCAGGCCTTCGCGCTATGGAACCGGGCTCGTATGACCGGGCAGGTCGAGCACGCCTATGAAGCAGAGGCGATCGGGGATCACACCGGTTCGTGGGTGGGGGGACTCTCGAGGATGCTGCTGGGCACGCTCCACCTCCTGGAGGGCCGCACCCGCCAGGCGGCCGAGGCATTCGAGCAGTCGACCGTTGAGCTCCGCCTCACTGCTCCACTGCTCGAACCGGTGCTGACCGGCCTGCAGGCCAACGTGCTCATCCAGCGCGGCGAGCTGGAGGCAGCACATCAGTTGCTGCGGCGCTGGGACGGCAGCGACTTCCCCGGCCGGCCGGTCTGGGGTGTCGTCTCCGGTGCGGCCGGCTGGCTGGCCTGGGAGGAGGCCGATCTGGAGGCGGCCACCGATCATCTCAGGACGTGCGCTTCGGAGTGCGCGCTGACAGGCTATGGGCCTTGCGAGAGCGGCCCACTCCTGATTCCCCTGCAGGTAGACGCCCTGCTGCGACTCGACCGGCGGGACGAAGCCAGCCAGGTGCTTCGGGATGCCGTGGATCTGCACCGGTGCCCAGATCGCTTCTTCCTCGCCGCGATCGCTCTCGCCAACTTTCGCCTCTGTCCATCGGCAGCTGCCGCAGCCGACGCACGCCGGCAGACAGCCAGCGCGCCCTGGCCATACATGGAAGCGCTGGCCGCCCGCTGGCAAGGGGAACTGCTCGGCCGGCCCACGGATGGATACCGGAGGAGGGCGACCGGCCTGGTCTCGCAGCGGGAGCTTGAAATCGCGGTGCTGATCGCGCAGGGCCTGACCAACCAGGCGATCGCGTACCGCCTCTACCTGAGCCCGCACACGGTCGGCACGCACATCAAGAATCTGCTGAGCAAGCTGCAGTTCAACTCGCGGGCTCAGATCGCCGCCTGGTCGAGAGATCAGTCCAACTTGGTGGACACGGCCAGCGATGAGCGGCTGACCTGACCACATCGCTAACGGCTGATACCACAAACGCGGTATCTGCGAACCGGCCACGCCCCAAACGAGGTATTTCCAGATCAAAGGCACCCGATCTAGCCTGGGAGACCGCTCCAACAGATATGTGGGTGATTTGACATGAATTCACGACTCCGCTGGCTCGCCCTCTTCGCATTGCCCCTGGTGGCCGCGCTGTGGATGACAACCGCGCCCGCCAGCGCCGCCGCACAAGCTGCTAAGTCCACACAGCGGCATTCGGTGCACCCGGCCAGGGCCGCGCTGCCTCATATCTCCAGCCGCCAGCTCCATGGGATCATGCGGGCCGCTCCTCCGAGCCTGGTGGCTCCAGGACGGGGCGGCAGCAAGGCACGAGACCCCATCGACCTGCAGGTGCTGGTGATTTCGGCTGATGGAAACGAAACCGACTTCCCGGCCATCGAGGCGTTCCTCGGCCAGCTCGGCGTGCCCTTCAACACACTGATCGCAACCCAGACCCCGCTCACATCCGGCATGCTCTGGGACGGCGCTTTCCACGGCTACTACAGCGGCATCATCCTGGCCACTGGCAACCTCACGTACTTCAACTCTGCCACCCAGCAGTGGCAGTCCGCGTTCAACGACGCGCAGTGGCAGACGCTCTGGCAGTACGAGGCGCTGTTCGGGATCCGGCAGGTCACTTCGTACACGGACCCGGTGGGCTACCCTGACACATACGGTCTCCAGCTCGTCACCAACCAGGACACCACCACAGCCCCATTACAGGCCTCCCTGACCGCCGCCGGCCAAAGCATCTACTCGTACCTGAATCCAACCAGCCCCGTGACATTCCGGAACGCCTGGGTGTACCTGGCCACGATTCAGGACACAGCAAACACGACCCCTCTCCTGCAGACTGCGAACGGCTACACGATCGCGTCCATCCACAGCTATCCCGACGGCCGCCAGAACCTTGCTGTGACGGCAGCCAACAACCCCTATCTAACCCACTCCATGCTGCTCTCGTACGGGGTCATCAACTGGCTCACCAAGGGCCTATTCCTGGGGGAGCGGCACGTGCAGCTGGATACCACCGTCGACGACCTCTTCATCGACGACAACCTCTGGAACCCTCCCACCCTCAGCGACCTCTGCTGCATCTACCGGATCACCGGCTCCGACCTGCAGGCGCTGCTCAACTGGCAGTCACGGGTCCAGAGCTCGAGTCCGAGCACGGCAGGTGTCCGGGTGGAGTGGGCCTTCAACGGGCAGGGCAGTGAGCCCGGCCAGTACAACCCTGACACTTTGACCCCAGCGGTGCCGGCAAGCCAGTCCCAGTTCAACTTCATCAACCACACCTACAGGCACGCCAACCTCGACAACCTGAGCTACGGTCAGACCACCCGAGAGCTTACGAGCAACGACAACGTGGCGAGTCAGATGGGCTTCACGAACTACTGGAAAGACACGTTCGTGCAGCCCGACATCTCCGGCCTGAGCAACCCCGACTTCCAGCAGGCTGCGTATGACTTCGGCATCCGCTACATGATCTCCGACACCTCGCAGGCGGGGTGGAACAACCCCAGCCCCAATGCCGGCTTCTACAGCTGCTCCAGGTTGTCGACACCCAGCTTCTGCAGCTCCTCACCTGGCATCCTCATCATCCCCCGCCACCCGACCAACCTCTTCTACAATCTCGCGACCCCCGACCAATGGGTCTCCGAGTACAACTGCTATTACGGCCCCCAGGGAACCTGCGCCAACGGGGCCTGGCGCTTTTGGAACCACAACCTTTCCTACTCCGAGATCCTCGACGTCGAGTCCAACTTCATGCTGAGCTACCTGCTCCGGTGGGACATCGATCCGATCATGTTCCACCAGACCAACGTCGCCGCCTATGACGGAGTGCACTCCCTCTACAGCGATCTGATCGATGCCCTCCTGGCCAAGTACAACAGCGTCTACAGCCTGCCCATTGTCGATCACCCGGAGCACCAGCTCGGCGCCGACATGGCGCAGCGAATGGCATACAACGCCTCCGGCGTAACGGCCAGCCTGGTCCCTTGCCAGAGCCTCACCGTGACCACTGTGAACCCTGCCGTGATCCCGATCACAGGAGTCTCGAGCGGGCCCGCAGGCACCACGGTCGAGGTCTACGGCGGGCAGAGCATCGCCTACCTCAATCTGGCCGCCGGCCAGTCGGTGACGGTCCCTGTCGGCTGCTGAGCCGGGGGGAGGCCCAATGGCCACCCAGACCGGCGACGGACAGCAGGCGAAGCCTAGGTGACTCTGCAGGCAGACCCGGTGCTGCAGCCGCCGGGTGGCGCCGTAGGCCCCGCGGCTGAGGGCAGCGCCGCCGGCGATCCGGCTGGGGCGGCCCCGCTCAAGGTATTGCTGGTCACCGAGGGGACCTACCCCTACCACTTCGGCGGAGTCAGCACGTGGTGCGGCTCACTGCTCGAGTCGCTCCCAGACGTGCGCTTCAGCCTGATGGCGCTGGTCGCCGACCGCAAGCTCGAACCTCTCTTCACGCGGCCGCCGAACGTGGAGAAGTTTCTTCCAGTCCCGCTGTGGGGCACCTACGACCTGCTGGAGACCAGGTACGACCTGTCCTTCGCCCAGCTGTGCGGACGGCGCCTGGCCACAACCGAGGCGGTCATCGAGGAAGGCTTCGTCCCCGCATTCCGAGCGTTCCTCGAGGAGGTGTTCTACAAGGACACAGCCACAATGACACTGGCCAGGGCGACCGTGCTAATGCACCGGTTTTTCATCGCTCACGACTTCGACGCTGCACTTCGGTCACGGCCAGCCTGGGATGCCTTCGTAGATGTGGTGCGCGAGCAGGCGCCACGACTCGCCGCACGCCGCGGCCTGGACGGCTGCGAGTACGGCCTCGCGCAGGTGACGCGAGGCATGCAGTGGATTTACCGCTGGCTGTTCCCCCTGGCTCGGCCGCTTCCTCAGGTGGACGTGGTCCACGCGGCGATGGCCGGGCTCTGCACACTGGTCGCGGTCACGGCCAAGCTCGAGCAAGGCGCCGCCTACTTGCTCACGGAGCACGGCATCTACCTCCGCGAGTCCTACCTGGCCGCAGCCCGGTCGCAGGAAGGCTGCCTGCTGAAGCTGATCCGAACCTCCTTCGCCCGCCGGATGGCCGAACTGAGCTACGCCTGGGCCGACCAGGTCGGTCCGGTCTGCGATTACAACCACCGCTGGGAGCTGCGGGTGGGAGCGGCTCCCGATCAGCTCCGGACCATGTACTACGGGGTCGACTCGACCCGCTTCGAGCCCGCTCCGAAGGTGTCGACCGAGCCGGTCGTGGCCTGGGTCGGCCGGATCGATCCGCTCAAGGACATACACACTCTGCTGAGGGCGGCTGGGATCGTGCACCGAGCCAGACCCGACGTCCGCTTCCGCCTGTACGGCGCATCTCTACCCGGGACCGAAGACTACTACCGCGCGTGCCTCGCCCTCCAGCACGAACTCGGGCTGGACCAGGCGGCCTCGTTTGCCGGCTACGTGGACAAGCCAGCGGCAGCCTTCAACGAGAGCGATGTCGTCGTCCTGTCCAGCGTCTCCGAGGCGGTGCCTTTCAGCAACCTGGAGGCGATGCTTTGCGGCAAGCCGGTCGTCGCCACCGCTGTGGGCGGTGTACCCGAGCAGCTTGCGGGGTGCGGCTTGGTCGTTGAGCCCCGCAATCCCGAGCAACTGGCCGCCGCCATCCTCGAGCTCGTGAACGACCCGGTGCGGCGGGCGGAGATGGGCCGAGCGGCGCGGGAGAAGGCCATGCACCGCTTCAGCATGGCGCAGTTCGCGAGCGACCACCTGCAGACGTACCTGCGGCTCTCGGGGCGTCATCGCTCGTCAGTCAATGAATCGGCGCGGACAGTGGCGCCCTGGGGCGCCCACGCCCACTGGAGGCCGGCGCCCAACGGCTCCGGTCCCAAGGCCATCGACGCCGCGGGCGTGGCGAAGGTCGCAGCTGAGGTCGGCCAAGTCGCCACCAGCCCGCCGGTCGACTCGCTGGAGGTTGCTGCTCTGCTGGAGTCGATGGGCATAACGGACCAGATCGCCTCGGCGCGCTACGGTGCGCCCGACGTCTTCGATCTCGCGGAAGCCGTGCTCGAACGGATGCGGGCCAAGCCAGGGCGGCAGGCCTACGGGGAGGAGACCAAGCCACCACGGGCCTGGCTCCAGCCGATGAGAGAGATGGCACGCGGCCCGCTGGCGCTCCTCCAGTTCGGGCTCCTGCTCTCGATCATCTTCGCTTGCGCCAAATTCGGCCGCTGGAAGAGCGACCAGGTCTTCTCGCTCGGCCTGGGCATGAGCACTAGCATCCTGCTGGGCAGCATCCTGACCCAGGCAGTAAGCCGGAGGCCATCGATCTACCTCGGCTTGGGCGACCGCGCGTCGGCGCGGGCGGCCCTCCGCGTCGGCACGGTGGCGGCCGCTGTGGTCATGATCATGGTCGCGTCTCTGCTCGGCGGCGCTTTGTCTCGCCTCTTCACGCCGCCTGACCTGTTGACATCGCTGGCCGGCTACGCGGCCTTTTCGGCGCTCTGGATCGCGGCGGCAGCCGCGATCATCGGCCGCTCCAGCGAGTGGCTGGTGCTGGCGCTGGCGGCAGGCCTGGGAGTCGGAATCCTGGTGCAGCGGGCGCTGGGCTCCCCTGGCTGGTACCTGGGGGGGGAGGCAGCGGCAGGGTTCGCTGCCGCTGTGGCCGTTGTCCTCGTCGGTGGGTGGTGGTCGATGGGTGGTTGGGCCGGTCAGGGCGGCGATCGAGCGGTCCTGCCTTCGCGCGGCTACATGCTCCAGGAGGCCGTACCGTACCTCGCCTATGGGCTGCTGTACGTGGCCTTCTTCGTCACACCCCACATCCTGAGCTGGGTGGGCGCGGTCCCGCCTCGGGAGAGCAGGCGCGCGGCGATCGAGACCGTCGAGCACGGGCTCACCCTGGGTCTGCCACCCTTGTTGATCGCGACCGGCCTCGCCGAGCAAGCTGTGGGCGCCTTCTGGAGGCAAGCCTCGGCGGCCCAGCGCGCAACGGCCGGCAGCCTGCCTGGGCACTTTGGCGAGACTGTTCTGCGAAAGCTTTACGTCCCACAGCTCTGCCGGCACCTCCTCGTTCTCGGCACGGTCAGCACTGCGACGTGGTTTCTCGTCGAGAACCGCGCCGCGGGATCGCTGACGCCCTGGCTACTCCCGCCCAGCGGACCAGAGGAGCGCTTGCTGTTCGCAGGGGGCCTCCTGGCCTATGGGTTGCTCGGCTGGGCCCTCTTCAACTGTACGTACACCCTCTCACTGGCTCGCCCGCAGCTAGCACTGCGAGACCTGCTCCCTGCGGTCGCCATCGCCGTTGCGGTCGGCGTGCCGCTCAGCCTCGCAGTCGGCTTCGGCTACGCCGTGATCGCATTCGCAGCCGGCTGCTCAGCGCTGGTGGTTACCTCGTCGCGGACGACATGGAAGCTGCTGCGGTCGGCCGACTACCACTATTTCGCGTCCATATAAAGAGACGACGTTGAGGAGGAAGACATGATCACTGAGGTGGCGCCCCGGCGGGGTAGAGGGAACGCACCGGAGCCGGGCGGCCCCACCCCGACGGCCCCCACCATGGAAATCAGTGAGTCCTCCCAGGTGCTCCTGCTCGACAAGATCGCCAGCCGGCAGGCGACGATCGGCTTGATCGGGCTCGGCTACGTGGGCCTGCCGCTTGCGGTGGCCTTCGCGGAGGCAGGGTTCAACGTCGTGGGCGTCGACGTGAGTGCGTCACGAGTGGCCACTCTGGACTCAGGGGGAAGCTACGTTGAGGACGTCCCGTCCGAGCGGATCATGTCTCTGGCTGCCGCCAACGGCGCCCGGAGCGGGGCACCCCTTCACCGCGGCACCCTGCGTGCCAGCACAGACTACGACGAGCTGCGGGGAACGGACGCCGTGATCGTCTGCGTGCCCACGCCGCTGACCCCTGACCACCGCCCAGACGTCTCCCAGATCGTCTCGGCATCCGACGAGATTGCGAGCCGTCTGCCAGGGGGTTCGTTGGTCGTGCTGGAGAGCACGACCTACCCAGGGACGACCGAGGAGCTCCTGCTGCCGCGCCTCGCGCAGGGCGTGAACGGGCAAGCGGAGGCCGGCGACCGGGTGGTCGGACGCGACTTCTTTCTTGCCTTCTCACCCGAGCGCATCGATCCAGGTCGTCGTGACTGGAACGTCCGGACGACACCAAAGGTGATCGGGGGCGTCACGCCCGCCTGTCTCGAGGTGGCCTCGGCGCTCTACCGCTGCGCTATCGACACCGTGGTCCCGGTGTCAACACCGCGGGTCGCAGAGACCGTAAAGCTCCTGGAGAATACCTTTCGGGCCCTCAACATCGGCCTCGCCAACGAGATGGCGATCATGTGCGACCGCCTGGGCATCGACGTCTGGGAGGTCATCGACGCCGCCAAGACCAAGCCCTTCGGCTTCATGCCCTTCTACCCGGGGCCCGGGCTGGGCGGCCACTGCATTCCGATCGACCCCCAGTACCTGTCATGGAAGCTCCGGACTGTCAATTACCACGCGCGCCTCATCCAGCTTTCCGAGGAGATCAACGCCGCCATGCCCGACCACGTGGTGGGCAAGGTGGCCGATGCGCTGAACGACGAGGGTAAGGCGCTGAAGGGGGCGAGGATCCTCATCTTGGGCATGGCCTACAAGGCCAATGTGAGTGACGCCCGCGAATCGCCCTCGCTGGAGATCGCCAGGAGGCTGCTCAAGAAGGGTGCCTGCATCGAATACCACGATCCCTACGTGCCCCAGGTGCTGGTCGGGGAGATCCTACTGAAAAGCATGCCACTGGACGAGGACCTGCTGCAGGCCTCGGACTGCATCATCGTCGCCACTGCTCACGACTGGTATGACTGGTCGTCGATTGTCCAGCGCAGCCGGCTGGTCGTGGACACCCGCAACGCCACGCGGGGAGTTTCTGGGCCCCTGGCCAGGGTAGTGAGGCTTTAGTGCATGGGCTCTCCGGATCGTGTCCTGATCACCGGTGGCGCCGGCTTTGTGGGCAGCCACCTGGCTGAAGAGCTGCTGACCCGTGGCCATCACGTGACGGTGCTTGACGACCTCAGCACCGGGTGCATGGAGAACCTGTCCCACGTGGCTGGCGAGGAGCGCCTTCGCTGTCTGGTGGGCAGCGTAGATGATCAGCCTTTGATCAGCTCGCTGGTTCGGGATGTGGACGTCGTCTATCACATGGCGGCGGCGGTCGGAGTACGGCTCATCGTCGAGGAGCCGCTCCGGAGCCTGAGGACCAACGTAATGGGCACCGAGGCGGTGCTGGACGCGGCGAGTCGGCACCACGTGCGAGTGCTGATCGCCTCCACCTCCGAGGTGTACGGCAAGAGCGACCGGGTGCCGTTTCAGGAGGACGACGACATCGTGATCGGCCCCACCGTGCGCAACCGTTGGGCATATGCGGCTGCCAAGATCGTCGACGAGTTCCTGGCGCTGGCCTATCGCTGGCAGCGGGCCCTGCCAGTGGTCGTCTTCCGGCTCTTCAACACCGTTGGACCTCGCCAGACCGGGCGCTACGGGATGGTGATCCCACGGTTCGTCCGGGCGGCCCTCGAGGGCAGGCCGCTGACCGTGTACGGCGACGGCCGGCAGTCGCGCTGCTTCCTGCATGTGGGAGATGCCGTCGATGCCATTCGACGGCTGGCCGATTGCCCCCAGGCGGAAGGGCAGGTCTTCAACGTGGGCTCCACCGAGGTGGTGACGATCCAAGAGCTAGCCGAGCGTGTGCTGCGCCGGACGAATGGGTTGGCCTCTCCCGGACGCATCACTTATGTGCCGTATGAGGCGGCCTACCCGCCGGGCTTCGAAGACATCCGGGTGCGCATGCCAGACATCTCGAAGATCTATCGATTCACGGCCTGGCGGCCGACCCGGGACCTCGATTCCATCCTTCAGGACGTGATCGACTTCACGTGTCAGGAGGCGGAAGCGCGATGAAGGTTCGGACTCCTCAGAGCCGTCCCGGCCTCGTCGTCAGCCAGTCCTTTTCGGAACGCCACCGGCTTCTGCAGCGTCGCCGGCGGCACCGGTTGTGGCTCCGCCGCCTTCTCGCATCCGGCTGGGTGCTCGCGACGTTGGTGCTCGCCGTTCTGCTGTCCGCCGCGGCCAGCCTGACGCTTAGGTAGAGAGAGGACGAGCAATGTGCGGCATCGTCGGCTATGTGGGTGGACGGGAGGCCGGCCCAGTCCTCTTGGACGGGCTGAAGCGGCTCGAATACCGCGGCTACGACTCCGCGGGGGTGTCGGTGCTGAAGGCCGGAGCCATGCCGGCGATCACCAAGGGCGCAACCAAAGTCGACGTGCTGATCGAGCGGCTGCGGACGGCCATGCCGGCAGGTCGCCTTGGCATCGGCCACACCCGATGGGCCACGCATGGCCGGCCCACAGTAATCAACGCGCATCCGCACACAGACTGCGAAGGCCGGATCGCGGTCGTGCACAACGGGATCATCGAGAACTTCGCCGAGCTGCGCGGTGAGCTGGAGGAGGCTGGTCACACATTCGTCTCAGATACCGATACGGAGGTGGTGCCGCACCTCATCGAGCACGTATGCAGAGACAACTTCCTGGCAGCCGTCCGCATCGCGCTTGGGCGCTTGCGGGGCGCCTACGCGCTCGCCATGTTCTCGGCCAGCAGCGATCAGCTCCTGGTCGGGGCCCGGCTCAACGCACCCCTGGTGGTGGGGGTCGGAGAGGGGGAGTACATCCTCGCCTCGGATATCACCGCCGTCCTTCCCTATACCAGGAAGGTGCTGATCCTGGAAGACGGCCAGTTGGTGGCGATCACCCCACTGGGCCTTACCCTCACCACCCTGGACGGCCGAGCCCTCGAGCCGAAGCTTATCGAGGTGGACTGGGATGCCAGCCAGGCAGAGAAGTGTGGCTACGCCCACTTCATGCTCAAGGAGATCCACGAGACACCAGCGGCCGCGCGCAGTGCCCGGCTTGGCTGTTTCGACCCCTCAGGGGAGGTCTCCCTGGCGGAACTGGACGGTGCTGTGCGGAAGGCCCTCCACGACTGTCGCGAGGTCTGCCTTCTGGGTATGGGCACGTCGCTGCACGCGGCTATGATCGGTCAGCAGGTCATCGAGCGCTGGAGCGGCGTCACGGCACGCGCCGAGGACGCCTCTGAGTTCCGCTACCGGGAGCCGACAATCGGCCTCGACACGGTGACCGTGGCCATCACGCAGTCGGGAGAGACCGCTGACACCATCGTCGGGCTTCGTCAGGCCGCTCAGCGAGGCTCGCCGACAGTCGCGCTGACCAACGTCGTCGCCTCGACCGCGGCCCGGGAGGCGGACGCAGCTCTCTACCTGCGCGCTGGACCCGAGATCGGGGTTTGCTCCACCAAGACCTTTGTCTCCCACCTGGTCAGCGTCTACCTGCTGGCACTGGAATTGGCAACAGCGCGGGACCGGCTTTGTGCGACGGAGCGGCGCCGGCTGCTGTCTGAGCTTCGAGCGCTGCCAGGGAAGGTCCGATGTGTCCTGGCGGCCGAGTCCGAGATCGTGAAGCTGGCCCGCCGTTACTCGCGGTATCGCAACTTCCTGTACGTGGGACGTGGTCTCGGACACCCGGTCGCCATGGAGGGCGCCCTCAAGCTCAAGGAGATCAGCTATCTACACGCCGAGGGGACCTCGGGAGGGGCACTCAAGCATGGCCCAATCGCCATGCTGGACCGCTCGTTCCCAGTGGTGGCGGTTTGCACAGAGGGCGCGAGCAAGGAGAAGATGGTCAGCAACGTCCATGAGGTGGTGGCTCGGGACGCGCCTGTGCTTGCCCTGATCAGCGAGGGTGACCACTCGCTAGACGACCTGGTCACCGATGTTCTGGAGATTCCTCGCACCGGTGAGGCCGCGTCCGCGGTCCTGGCCAGCGTCGCTCTGCAGCTGTTCGCATACCACGTGGCGGTGGTGCTGGGGCGCGACGTGGACCAGCCTCGCAACCTGGCCAAGAGCGTCACCGTGGAGTAGCCGGCGTGCAGGCCCCTCGCCCGGCTCCGGCCAGGCCTTGGCCTGGAGGGGTGGCTGGTGCTGCTTTCGCTCGCTTTGTCGTCGTGGTGAGCTACCCACTCTCCTCCCGCCATGACCAAGCCATGCTGTGCCGCCTGTTCATGGATTCAGTAGCCAGCGGCAGCCCTTCGTAACCGCTATGCTCACCGGTCGGCACCTCAGCTGCAGACGACTTTGCCAAGAATGCGACAAGCAGCCAGGATCCCCCGCCCTCAGATCGCGACCGTGGTGCTTGTCGCGCTTACGATGGCCTGTGGGCCGTTTACTGCGCCAGGCCAGCCGCAGACCGCTCGCATGACTCCGAAGCTGGCCGTGCCTGCTTACTTTTACCATCCTCTCTCCGCGTATCAGCAACTTGCGCAGAACGTGCCGGCGGTGGGCCTGGTGGTGGTGAACGTCGATAGCGGACCGGGCACGGTCGCCTCGCCTGAGTGGGCGAGCGCTATTGAAGCGGCCCACCGTGCTGGCGTTCTCGTGGTCGTCTACGTCGACACCGGCTACATTGGGACGACCGGCCACCGAACCAGGCCACCAGCATCCTCCACCAGCATCGCGGACTGGGCGAGCCAGGTCCGCAATGACATCGATACCTGGTACCGGTTCTACGGCGCCTCGCTCGATGGCGTCTTCTTCGATCAGAGCCCGGCGCTCTGCGGACCACGTACAAGCGATCACAGTTGGGTCGACTTCTATGTCGACGCCTCGCGCTACGTTAAGGGCAGGCACCCGGGCGCACGGGTAGTGGCCAACCCCGGCCAAGTTCCCGATGAGTGCTACACGCGCGCGGCCGATACCCTCGTCACCTTCGAGGGTCCCTACGCCACTTATATTGATCCGGACCGGGGGCCTTGCACGCCGCGCTGGGCGAGGAAGGCCAGCCCGGAGCAGACCTGGCACCTCGTATACCAGGCGAGTGCAGCAGACATGACCGACGTCATCGCCAGGGCTCGGGCCGCCAACGCGGGCTATGTGTACGCCACCAACCTGACGCTCCCCAACCCGTGGGCGGGGCTGCCCGTCGACGAGTACTGGAACGAGGAGCTCGTGAGGGTGGGAGGCAGTCCCGACACCACCCCGCCCACGGCCCCCCGTCGCCTCCGCGCGCGGGAGGTCTATTTCAACAGGGTGTCCTTGGCCTGGGACAGCTCCAGGGACGACGTTGCCGTGGCTGGCTACTACGTCTACCAGGGGGCCACGTTGATCATCTCGGTCCACACCACGCAGGCTGCCGTGGTCGGCCTGGCACCGGGGACGCCCTACACCTTCACGGTGAGGGCCCGCGACCCGGCGGGCAACGTCTCACCCGCGAGCGCCCCCCTGAAGGTCACCACACCCGCCGCCGGCTAGAGACCCGGCCGAAAAGTCTGGTTGAACAAGGGTCGGGGATGCGACAGTTTGGGAACCCGCCAGCAGCCAAGGAAATCATCGCAGCACGCGTTGGAGCAGGAGATGCTAGCTAAACTAGTGGCAACCGCCCGCAACTTCAACCGAATTGGGAGCGACGGGGGGCAACCGGTGGAGCTGCCCGGCCGTGTCGACCAACCAGGGTGGTGACGAGAAAGGTTCAGTCGGAGTAAACGTCGACAGCCACAACCCTGCGGAATCGATCGCGTAGCCTCCCTGCGGTTGGGCTTGGTCGGGATTTTCGAACAGGGTTCGAGTTGTGTCCCTGGCCTCAACCCGGAGCAGTCGGAGCGTCCCTCCACCGGGCAGAGTGACTATAGGCACTCCGGTTGTGTCGACCGCCAGCTGTCCGATGCCGCCTTCTGGAGCTGTATACCAGACATCGCTAGCGCCGCTTCGCAGGTCGATTCGCAAGAGCTGGCGTGGACGGGCGTCGAGGTCACGGAGCGCAAGAGCCCAGGCGTAGCCCCGGGCGATGGTGAAGTATGCGACGTCCGAGGAGAGCAGTCGGCGAGGCGTACCGCCCGTCACCGGTTCGCGGTAGAGGCCTTTGAGAGCGACCCCGCTGCCGCCGAAGACGCTCTGGACCGGCTCCGACTTCGCAAGGTACAGCGCATCCAAACCGAAATCGACAACCGCCCAGCCTCCATCCGCCAGCAGCAGCCGGTCATTGCCCGAGCTCACGGTAACGAGATGCAGGCCCGTCGCCGAATCGACAAAGGCGAACTGCGATCCATCCGGCGAAACGGCTTCCCGCCCGACCGGTAGCCACTTGCGAGCGGTGAGGTCGTAGAAGACCTGACTTCGGAACGCTGCGACATCGGTTCCCGCAGGATCCTCGGTCAGGGTCCCACCTGGCAGCTGAATGAAGCCGGCCCGCGTTGAGCTCCACTGTCGCGTCGACCTATCGAAGACGCGCCAGCTCACCGCCGGCTGACAGTTCGGGAATTCGGCTCCAGACGCAGGTCGTGAGGATGAGTTCGGGAACGGGCTCGGCGAGCCGGGCCGGGTTACGCTGGACGAACCGGGTCCTGCAGCTGGCGCACTGCACACTAGCACCACGACGATGCCCAACCCAGCCACGGCTTTCGCGACAGAAAGGTGGATGGACATCACGCCTATCGCCACTAACACCGTGGCGGAACGAAAGGTTCGACTGCGCAGCGCTGGCGGTGCAACGCATCACATTTCGCCGATTTGCTCGCGCGGCGATTGACGCATGGTGGCCGAGCCGGCTGCGGCCATCTGACGGTTATTCATGTGGTCGAGAGCTACCACCGCGACCAGCTCATCAAGGTCCATGATCGACTCTGCTTTGCGAATGTTTCCGGAGCGCCGAGCACAGGTGCTGGAGCGAGTGACCGTTCCCGGTGCAGATCTATGGACGGTTACCTCAGGCTCCGGCCCGCCGCTGGTGCTCGCCCATGGGGGCCCTGGCATGTGGGACTACATGGGTCCGGTTGCCGAGATGGTCGAGGACCTCGTTACCGTCCACCGCTACGATCAGCGCGGTTCGGGCCGCTCGGTAGCCGACCCGCCGTACCATCTCGCCGACTTCATCGGCGACCTGGAAGTCCTGCGTGAGCACTGGCGCCACGAGCGATGGGTCGTCGGCGGCCACTCGTGGGGTGCCCAGCTCGCTTTGCTCTATGCGGGGCGCTATCCCCTTCGGGTCGCCGGGTTGATCCTAATCTCGACCTCTGGCCTGGTAGAGGCGGACGCGGAGAGCCGGCGCCAGGCCATGGAGCAACGCCTGGGAGCGGCAGGAGCCAGCCGGTTGGCAGAACTGTACGGGCGACTGGCCGCCGACCCAGACGACGCGGCGGCCGACCATGAACTCACCCGGCTGATGTGGTCCACCGAGTTCTCCCGGCCAGAGGCCGGCGTGGCGTTTGCAGACCAGCTTCTCAAGTCGAATTTCCAGATCAACCAGGCAGTCAGCCGTGCCCTGGTTGCCCAGCGTGGCCAGTGGCTACGTGACGGTGTCACCAGGGACACTCTGGTCGGGCTGGACGTGCCGGCGCTCGTGGTGCAGGGCACAGCCGACCTGCGGTCGAGTGAGCCCGCCCAGGACCTGGCGCACTCGCTCCAGCGCGGAGAACTAGTACTCGTGCCCGAGGCCGGACACTTCCCCTGGCTGGAGCGTCCTGAGGTCCTCCGCCCGGCGCTGCGCCGATTCCTGGCCAGCCCGTAGACCGGCTCGGTGCAGTGCCGATCGTGGTATACGTCTGTCACAACACTGACAAATGGCACTGAAACAGGTCCGCCATATGGCGGGCAGTAACGCCGAATGACGAGCAAGTAGGGGAAATGACCGAGGAACTCCAGGAGAGCAGAGCCGAGTTGCATGGATTGGGCGCTGAGCTCACGCTGGCCACCCAACGACTGTGGGAATACGTCGAGGCGAACTACGCCGACCGCGAGCTGCTGGTCCGGGTGCAGGCGCTGTTCGAGGCGAACATGGCCTATCACCGCCAACACTCCGCCATGTGGGCGGCAGCGCGGCGGCTGGCGCTGGGGCGCCAGGTTGATTGAGCCTCACGACACGGGGGGATGGCGACTGAGGAGCCGGGGCTGAGACAGCAACCAAGTGGCGGCCACGATACCGGCCAGGCCAGCTGCCAGAGCACCAACTAGAAAGCCGGCACGAGCCTGAAGCAGCTGCGCGACCCCTCCGACCACAGGCCCACCGATCGGAGCGACGCCCAGGAACGCGATTGAGTAAAGGGCCATCACTCGCCCGCGCATGCCCTCCCGGCTATGGAGTTGGAGGAAGCCCACGCTCGAAGTCAGATACAGGCTCGTTGAAGCTCCCATGGCCGCTATGGCGAGAACTGCCAGACGCAGATCAGGAGCGACGGTTATCGCCAGCAGAGCGACAGCGAGCAACTCAACCAGAACGATGACGCGACCCAGTGTCGGCTTGCTCCAGGCGGCGGAGACCAGAGACCCGATCACCATGCCCAGACCGAGGCTGGACATCATCAAGCCGTACAGGAGGCTGCCGCCCTGGAACGTCCCGGTGGCGAAGAGGGGGATGAGCACCTGGAAGTTGAGCCCGAAGGTACTCGCGATCGCCAGGAGCAAGAGCACCGTCAGCAGTTGTGGGTGCGACGCGACGTAGCGAATCCCCTCACGGACCTGTCGGCGTCGTCGCGGCTGAGTCGCTTCCTGGTGCAGCTTCTTCGCATTCATCGATAGGAGCGCGAGTACCACAACCGCGTAGGACGCGGCGTTGATCAGGAAGCATGGCGCGATCCCGACCGTCGCGATCAGCGCACCGCCAATGGCTGGCCCAATCGCTCTGGCGCTGGTGATTGCCGCGTTGTTGAGAGAGACGGCGTTCGCCACCAGATCCGGACCGACGAGCTCGTAGGCGAAGGCCTGACGTCCCGGGCTGTCGACCACATTGACAATGCCGAGCAGCAGCGCTGCCAACCACACCATCCATATCTGCACCACGTGGCTGACGGTAGCCACGCCGACGGCGAGAGCGAGCAGCCCAGCGGCGGTCTGGGTGCCGGTCAGAAGAGCCCGCTTCTCCCAGCGGTCGACGAGGACGCCGCCGTATGTGCCGAAGAGCAGCAGCGGAAGGAAGGCGAGGCCGGTGGTGATACCCAGCGCGAAGCCTGAACCTCCCAGGCGAAGCACCAGCCAGCTCTCGGCAACGAGCTGAAGCCAGGTCCCCGAGCTTGAGATGAGCGTGGCCCCGAAGTACCTTCGATAGTTGGGCACCGCGAGCGAGCCAAAGGCTCGCCTGCCGCCTTCACCGAGTCTCAGCAGCACGAGCTCTGCACTCGGGCGACATTACTCAGCGCCTCGGAGGCGCCCGCGTCTTCAAGGGTGCTCGATTGGGCCCACGGCCGCGTCCAGGCCTTCATGAAGCAGGTCAAGCCGGGCACTATGACAGCGCGCTGACGGTAGGCGGCTGGTGAGCTGCCCACGACCTCGCGGAAGGTTCGGCTGAAGGTACCCAAGCTGCTGAACCCGACGTCGAGGCAGATCTCAGTCACGCTCCGGTCAGTCTCACGCAGCAGGAACATCCCGCGCTCGACGCGACGGCGCTGAGGCCGGCGTCCGTCTGGCGGCGCTGACGAATTCGACCCGGCGCGTGGCCGAGGCGCAGCTCTCCAACGCCGGCTTGGGTCCGCTCTTCGAGAAGATCCTTTCGACGGACACTGTGCGGCGCCTGAAGCCCGCCCGGGAGCCGTACCTGGTGGCGGCGCAGGGCCTGGGAGTGGATCCGGCCGGCAGCTCAGTGTGTGTGGCTTGCCAGGGCTCCCAGGTATCCGGTGAGCATGTACAGCAAGCCGTACGTGACGACCAGGGTCACACCGACGTCCAGCAGCGTTCGCCAGTGGGCAGCTGCACCAGCCAGGGAGCAGCTGCGGCGCCTGCGGAGGTACACGACCGTCCCGGCAGCGGCGAGCAGGAGGCCGGCGCCGCGAAGTACCAGTTGTAGCCGTAATAGAGCCGGTCACCGAGTGTGACGGCCTCAGTGGCGGTGCTGATTCCAAACAGGAAGAGAGCCACCGGACTCACGCAGCAGAGGATCCCGACGACGCCGGCGCCAATGCCTATCCAGAGAGCCCTCACGTCGAGCGACCGGCCTCGCGCGAGCGGCCTGAGCCGTGGCCGCCGTGTCGGTCCAACCATCATCCGCACAACACCACAGGCTGGACGGTATTCCTTGCCCCATCCTGTGACAGGCGTCACTGAACCCCGGCGCTGCGGCCTTCTATCCTGCCGGCTGCGACGAGGTGGCGCTGACGTGAACGCAGCAACTCCGGTCGA
>Ga0126369_10000591_pt1 | contig 23959 bp, 28 predicted proteins | sample PanSoiMetaPlot_1_FD_109646 | JGI IMG/M metagenome (GOLD analysis project Ga0126369, IMG submission 109646) | Tropical forest soil microbial communities from Panama - MetaG Plot_1 | ecosystem: Environmental > Terrestrial > Soil > Tropical forest > Bulk soil | place: Panama | collected 2016-02-17
GTGTCCAGACCGGACACATAGGTGACACTTTGTACCGGCTACATGGGTAACACTTTTGGGCCGAACGGATTTTCGAGCGGTTCGAGCACCCGGGTCTCCAGATCGAAGTATCCCAAATCATAATGAATGCGGGGCGGCCCGCCTACCAGGGCCCTCCTAAACCTCGGAGATTGACAGGGGACCGTCCCGCTGTCCCGGGATATGCTGGCCCTCCAACTAGACACTTCGAACCTGTCAAATCAAACAGGTGCAAACCTGGCGGGCGGAGAAGGCGTCGAGGTTCTGCTCTTCGCTTTGTAAAAAGTGACAGGTGACGGCTTTCGAAGGGTAGTTACCATTCTCTCGATGGAGTTAATAGGCGGTTTGAGTCCTGAAAGCCGCAAGCTCCGTCAATAGCCCCGAAGTGAGAGCGTAACATCTCAGCCTTGCGCAAAAACACAGGCTGAATTCGCTGGTGCACTGCGGGCGGGGAGAACACGGGAGAAGGAGACAGCATGAAGAAAGAATGGATCGCAACGGGGTTGCTCTTGGTAGTTGCACTGCCGGCCGCCGCGCAGAAAAAGGAACAGGAGCGGGTCGAAAATGCGGCCAAGGTGATGAAGGAGATCCTGAACGCGCCAGACAGCATCCCACAAAACGTGTTAGATAAGGCAGACTGCGTGGTTGTGATGCCGTCTGTCGTGAAATTTGCGCTCGGAATCGGCGGCAGCTATGGGCGAGGTGTGATGACCTGCCGCAGTGGAAAGGACTTCAAGGGAAAGTGGGGCGCGCCGACCATGATGGCCCTTGAAGGTGGCAGTTTCGGGTTGCAATTGGGCGGGGAAGCAACTGACTTCGTGTTACTGCTCATGAACTCGCGATCCGCCTCCAGCATCCTAAGCAGTAAAGTAAAACTCGGTGGAGATGCCTCGGCAGCCGCGGGGCCCGTCGGACGGACGGCTTCAGCCGAAACCGATGTGGCCATGAAAGCTGAGATACTCACCTATTCGCGAGCTCGGGGAGCCTTTGCCGGCATCTCGCTGGCAGGCTCTACGCTTCGCCCCGACAACGATGCAAACAAACATCTCTACGGTAAGGAAATGGCGGCGAAGGACATCGTGATGGCGGATGCGACGCCTGTGCCACCGAGCGCAGAAGCGCTTATCGCGACGCTAGATAAAGCTTCGCCCGTCAATAAGTCAAAGAGCTAGGTTTACGCAATTCAAGAAGGGCCCAACGCCTCTTTGTGGTTGATGCGGCGGGCATGCAGTTCTGGGACAGCCGGCCTAGGCCACAACGTAATCAGTTAGTGGCACTAGTAGCCCGGAGGTTGCCTGAAGCCTGTAGCCACCTGGCATTCGCAGAGCCTCCTTGGTTGGAGCGGTTGAGACTCACCATTCATAAGCGTCGTTGCTGTCCTCTTTGTCACGGAAGAGTCTATCGGGAAAAGCGAAAGAGTTTTCCGAGGTTGAGCATTCTGGCTGGAATGAGGCCTTATCGCTGCGAATCATGCGACAGGCCGCACGATGGTTTTCGATTCTAGCACCGCATCATCAGCGAAGGGACTGCCTTCACGCCTTAGTTTGGTTGGAAATAAGAAGCGACGATGTGGGTGATGGCGGCTTCGAGGCTCAGGCCCGCGGCTAGAAGCGGCTGAATCCAGATCCGATGGAAGGCTGCCGGGTTCATTTGTGAAACTGTGAAGATGCGGTCCAGGGCCTCCAACTGCCAGGCTGGACCGAGTTCTTCTCTCGAGATGCGTCCTCGAAGTTCCTTGCGCAGCTGTCCCATTTGCTTGGAGCTGAGTGAAATAAGCTCGTTTTCTTCTTTGATCTTTTTCATTTTAATCTCACTAAATCCAGAGCCTGATTCTCCTCGCGGCAAGAACAAGTTGAGCCAAGTTGCTGCACAATAGGCTCCTTCAGGGGACCCCGCCTGGCCAACTGGGTCCCCCAACGGAGGAATGTACGACCTCGACTCTTAGGCAGTAATAAAGAGCGTCCGGCCGCCGCGGTTCACCAGGAGCAGGGGATTCTTGGCATCCTTGTGCATTGCGTTGTAGAAGTCGGTGACATTTTTCACGGGTTGATGATTGACTTCCTGGACCACATCGCCTTTTCGGAGCCCTGAGTCGGCCAGCGGACTGGAGAGGCTTACGCTCTTCACGACCACACCGGTAGTCGTCGGTGGCAGATTCAGCTGCTGTGAGATTTCCGGAGTCAGGTTGGCGACTTCGACGCCGGCCGAAGCCTTTTGCTGGTCACCTGTTTCGTTGTTATTCTCGGCCTGTTCCGTGGGCAATTCACTGAGCTTGATCGCAAGCTCTCGCTGGTTGCCGTCGTGCACTACTTTTAGTTTGGTTTCCGAACCAGGTTGCATCATCGAAATGGTCATGCGTAACTGATTGCTATCGGTCATTGGTTTGCCATTCACTTCCAGGATGATGTCGCCACGCTGTAACCCAGCCGCCTGAGCGGGGCTGTTCGGGCTAACATCTCCGACCAGAACACCGCGGAGATCCTTTTCTCCGAAGGCCTTAGCGATTGCAGGGGTAACGTCCTGCGGAAAGATGCCCATATAGGCGCGCGTCACTTTTCCGTTTTTCAGAATCTCTTCCAGGACGGTGCGTGCCAGATTCGAAGGAACAGCGAAGCCGATGCCCTGGTTGCCCCCGGACCCGTGAGTAATGATTGCGGTATTTATTCCAATCAATTCGCCGCGGTCATTGATCAGTGCGCCGCCGGAGTTACCTGGATTGATGGGCGCATCGGTTTGAATGAAGTCCTCGTAGTCCTCAATGCCGAGATTTCCGCGGCCAGTGGCGCTTACAATGCCCTTGGTGACAGTCTCTCCGACCCCAAACGGGTCGCCGATAGCCAGCACCGTATCTCCAACTTCGGCTTTGGAGGAGTCGCCAATCGTTATAGGGGAAAGGCTGTTGGCTTCTATCTTTAAGACGGCGATGTCTGTCTTGGGATCTGTGCCCACGACGCGGGCTTGAAACTCGCGCTTGTCGGACAGAGTGACACGTACGTCCGTCGCGCCATCGACTACGTGGTTGTTGGTAAGGATGTAGCCTTCAGGGCTTACGACGACGCCGGAGCCCAGACTTTTCTCACGATGATCGCGAGATTGTGGCATGCCAAAGTTCTCGTCGCCTTCCCCCTCGCCACCAAAGAACTGGCGAAAGAACGGCATCATTTCTTCAGGGGACTCCGCGCGCGCTTTGACCACTTTGGATGACGATATGTTTACGACTGTGGGCAAAACCGACTTGAGAACCGGAGCATAGCTATTCCGGCTCGGGCCTTCGTTGGGTTCAGCCAGCTTCAGCGAAGCTGGAGGATTATTGGTGGACATCCGCTCGTGGGCAACGCCCAGCCCAGCGGTTCCAACAAGTAAGGCCAAGCCAACAAGAGCGGGTCTCGAAGTTATCCAAGAATTGGTTCGAATCATTTCCTTCTCCTAGCGATGTCTCACCGGCCCGCAGGCCTGCGTTGGCCACACGGAGCCTGGTTTCTCTAGTTCAGACGCGGAGAAGCATGTTCGTGATTCTCCCTATCAACAGGGAGATTGGGTCCCGATGAATGGGTATGGCAAAGTCGTCCCGCGTGGCTTCTGCGAGTTCCAACAAAGTTGTATTCTGTTCTGGCAGTTCACTGATATGCGCGCGAATGAGTCTCAGCCCGCCCGTTCGGAAAAAGTGCCAGGGTCTAGATTGTCTTCGCAGGGGCTACGCACGGTTTTGCTGCTGACATTCGGTGGATTGCTGGCCCTCATGCTCGCAGCGGGTGTGAGCGCGTTGCTTTCCTTGCGTCAGCTTCATGCTGTTGAGCAACAAGTCAGCCGCCGTTTCTTGAGCCATACGCAGGCACTCTCCGAAGTCGTGATTTCTGTACACATCTACGACGATCAATTGGCGAAATTCCTTCTGGGCGATCCACAAGCTGAGCTAGGTGAGGGAAGCGCTCAAATTGAAGAGCGCGCAGCGAAAGTTCATTCCGCCCTTGAGCGATACCCTTCCGATTGCGGCCCTCAGGAGCGTGAATTGCTCCAGGAGATCGAAAAGGACCTTTCCGAGCAAGAGAGCATTTCCTCTGAACTCTTGTCTCTGGGTCCGGCCGATCGCAAGACCCGCTCTCCGAGGTTTGTCCACGAACAGCTTCTACCGCGCAGCTTGAGCATCCTGCAGGTTTCGCAGCAAATTGCGTCCCTGAATGACGCGGCGCTAGCAAAAAGCAACCAAGATCTCCTGACGAAGTTCGCTGGGCTACAAACTAGACTCAAGTCCATGCTTCTTGCGGCGATGACGGCCGGGCTACTCCTCTCTCTCCTGGGAAGTTTGTATGTCCTTCATCTCGAGAGAGAAAGACGCGGGCGCTATCTTGCACTCGCAGACAGTCGCCGCGAACTGGAGAATCTGTCGGCGCGGCTCCTGGATATTCAGGAGCAGGAGAGGCGATCGATCGCCCGCGAGCTTCACGACGAGGTGGGCCAGTCATTGGAGGCGCTCCTGGTCGATTTAGGGCGCCTGTCGAAGCTCCTGCCCCTTGGCGAACAAACGTTGCGCGAGCAAATTGCCCACTCCAGGAGCCTCGCCGAAAATGCCGTTAAAACCGTTCGCGACATCGCACTGTTACTGCGGCCTTCGATGCTCGACGACTTGGGCTTGATTCCCGCTTTGGAGTGGCAAGCGCGCGAAGTGTCGCGTCGCGGCGGGATGGAGGTGGAAGTCCATTCGCAAATGGCCTCCGAGCAGTTACCCGATGAAGTTAAGATCTGCGTTTACCGTCTTGTTCAAGAGGCGATCAATAATGCTGCAGCTCACGCATCTGCCAAGGGCGCGCAGGTCTCGGTGACGGAAGTTCCCGACCGGCTTACCGTCGAAATCACGGACGATGGTCAGGGCTTTGATCCACAACGCGTGCGCGGCATGGGCCTGCTCGGTATGGAAGAGCGCGTCAAGCGTCTTGGAGGCAAACTGAAGATTGAGTCGCGCGCTGGACACGGCACCAGAATCGTCGCGGAACTCCCTCTAACGCTAGCCAAATCCGCGTAGTCTTATGAGAAAGACGCGAATCCTTCTTGCCGATGATCATCAGCTCATGCGAAGCGGACTGCGCCTTGTAATCGAACAGCAACCGGATCTCACCATAGTTGGGGAGGCCGCTGACGGCCGAGAAGCCGTCGCCATCGCGAAGTCTGTGCGGCCAGACGTTGCCGTGATGGACATCAGCATGCCAAATCTCAACGGGATCGAGGCCGCCCATCAAATCATACAGAGCCAACCGGATATCGCGGTGATTGTGCTGAGCATGCACACGGACGAAAGCTATGTGTTGCGGGCGCTGAAGGCTGGCGCCAAGGGCTACCTCTTGAAGGACTCGGCGGAGGCTGATCTAATCGCGGCGGTGCGTGCTGTCGCGCGAGGGAAATCGTTTTTTAGCCCGGCGGTGAGCAAAGTCCTTTTGGACGACTACATGCGCAAGCTGAAACGTTCCGGCGCGGAGGACGCGTACGATCTGTTGACTCCGCGCGAACGGGAGATTCTTCAACTCGTGGCGGAGGGAAAATCGAACAAAGAAGTCGCAAATCTTCTGAACCTGAGCGTATACACGGTGGAGACTCATCGCTCCAATATCATGCAGAAGCTGAACCTGAAGGGCATTCCGGAATTGACGCTTTACGCCGTACGAAAGGGAATAATCTCGTAGCCTTTGCGGAAAGACGCAACTCTCGGTGTCGTCCGTGATACAGGCACGCCAAACCGACATTTAGGAAACTCCTTGTGGTCCTTTTCAGGAAGGGATTCTCTGAACGTTAGTGTTGCCGACCTGGGAGCGGACTAACGGGGTCGTGACCTATCCTCCCTGGACCGACCTAACGCAAACCGAGACTGCGTATCAGGTGCAGGCGCCACGACCCCCAATTAGCTAAAATTACCTAAGGAAGCAGACTCGTGTCGTTGACCTGGAGCAACTACCCTACATGGCTAAGGTTGCTCAAACATCCTGCGCCTCAATCCGCCCCACGTTCTCGAGCGGATACAGACGTATCTCACCGGCAGACGGAGCTTTAGGATGACATGAAGTTGAGTTGCACCCAAAAATTTCCCATGTCCACCCTAGTTGGGGCCTCGTTGAGTCTTTGGACGTACCACCACGTTAGCGGCTTGAGGGCCAGGTGCGACCTGCACCAGCTCGAATTCAACCACGTCACCTTCCTCAAGGTTGGGCATCGCTCTCAGGCTACTGCAGCGCGATGGACAAAGGCGTCTTGACCGTCACTGCGTCCGACAAAGCCATGTGTCCAGCATCAGTGAAACCATTTCACTCGTCCAATCACTTGGGGCTTTCCAACAGAGCGTGTCTCTGATACCGTCGGTTCTTAATCGCGGTAGATTTTGTTGTCCGTGCCCCGAACAATCACTGCGACGCGAACCTTGAAGGCATCGCAGATCCTCAGAAGCGTCGTCATTGTAATCGGGCGACCGGCTTCGATCTGTTGCCAATGGCGAGCGGAGAATCCAAAGGCAATCATGTCCTCTTGGCTGTAGCCGCGCTTTCTGCGGAGTTCCTTGACGCGCTCGCCAAGAGCCCTGAAGAATTTGGCATGGTCCACCACGCAGCGTCTTTTACTTTTGCCGCACCAGAAACACCACGAGCAGATTAGCTGTCTCAGCTCCTAGGCGTCGAAAGCTTCCCTCGAGGGCAAATGTAGGGCAGATCTAAGGCACCACTGAGAGGAAGAGAAAAGCAACAAAGAGTACCAGGTGGACAATCCCTTGGAGCACGGTGGTGCGCCCTGTGCCAACCGTAAGGAGACTAATAATGAGCGTCAGGGCTAATAGCAATTCTTCCTTTGCGCTGAGGCCAAGCGTCAGCGGTTTGTTGAAAAGAACGGAGACACCCACGACAGCTGGGATGGTCAGCCCAATCGTGGCCAATACTGAACCCAGAGCAAGGTTCATACTCGTCTGCAGGCGATTCGCCTTGGCCGCGCGATACGAGGCCAGTCCCTCGGGGAGGAGAACGAGTCCCGCGATAACAATGCCGACAACACTTCTTGGCGCTCCAACTCCGTCGATGACCAGCTCAAGAGTCGGCGTAAGCTTCTTGGCCAGCACCACGACGAATACGAGAGAGACGAAGAGCAATCCCGCGCTCGGAAGGGCTACATGGTTGGGCGGCGGCAGAGCATGAGATTCCAGTTCACCTTCTTCGGGCAGGAAGTAATCTCGTCTGAACAAACAGGAACGAGCCATACAGGGTCAAAGACACAATGGCGACAAAGACGAGTTGCGATGAGCTGAACGTGGGCCCTGCCGTTGTGGAAGTCACATTCGGTAAAACCATGGTCAGTGCTGTCAACGCGATTATTACGGATAACGCGGCTTGAGCGCCCTGCAGTTGAAAGACCTGCTCACGATGCCGCAGGCCACCGGCGAGCAGGCACAGGCCAACAATGCCGTTACAGACAATCATGACTGCGGCAAAAACTGTATCGCGTGCTAGCCCGGTGGTGTCGGCCCCGCCCGCAACCATCATGGAAACAATAAGGGCTACCTCAATAACGGTGACGGCCACTGCTAGCACGAGCGACCCAAAGGGTTCGCCAACACGATGGGCGACAACTTCGGCGTGGTAGACCGCGGCAAAGACGGTGCCGATCAAAACGATCCCCTCGGCCGCAGCTATTGGGAAGCCGGGGCCAAGGATTGCGTGGACGCCGATGATGACAAGCGCCGAGACCTGCCAAGTCCACGCCCACCACGGCATTCGTGTTGACCTTGCGGGTGCCAACTCTCAGCCTCTCGAATCCGGGCGCAAGGCTTGCGCATTAGCGAATCTCGGCTCATTCCGGGCGATGAAGGGTTTCAAGATTTCTGCGCTCTACAGCTGGTAAAGAACCCCACGACAGAGACGGAGGCACCAGGCTAGGTTCGTGGCGACATCTGGTTTTCTGGAGGTGCTAGGGTTTTGCGTCGCTGGGCAACTTCGTTGCCACGGGACCAGAAGCTTCTGCCAATGAGTTGTCTCCCTGACGGGTCAGATAAAATAAGAAATGAGTGATTTGAAAGGGCATTTTCTCGGTTTCGGCGATCGTCCCCACCGGTTTGGACTTGAGCATTTTCAGCTGGTCATTCCACGGGTCGATTTTAATGCGACCCCCGAGTGGCAGCGCAACGATTAAGCTGGCGGACGGTTTCTCATTGGGCTTCGCGGAATATTCCAGGGACGCAAGGGTCCAGCCCGTTGGAACCTTGTCGCCCAGGTTTGGACTGATCAGGTTGGGAATCTGCTTCGACCGGTTCTTGAGCGCTTGAAGGAAGAGCTGCGCCGCGCCTTCAGACGTTTTGTATGGTGAGTTCTTTAACAATTCTGAAGCCTTCTGGTTCGCAGCAAGCTCCTCTTTCGGTGTGCGGGCAAAATCAAAGTAGCGAAGCGTCTGTTTTTCGCTGACCAGCAGGTTGCTAAAGAATGCAAATTGGGAATCCAGGCGATGTCCGAGTATGACGTGTCCTATCTCATGTGCCAGGACGGCCGCCAGGCTGGCTTCATCCGGAAGCACGTCTATCAAACCGCGGCTCAAAACGACCGTGTGCCCCATGGTGAACGACTCGAGTGTCGAAGTCATCAGAACGCGACAACGAATCTCGGGTTGGATGTCCAGATTATTTGTAATCTCAAGGTTGTTGACTACCGTTCCCAGCACCTTGTCCACTTCTCCCGAAGGAGCCATTAGGCCCTGCTGTTCGAGCCGTTCCGCGATGTTGTCCTCGGCTTGGCGGTCCCAGGCGCGCTCGGCCTGGATTGGCGAGTAATCGTTGGCGCCTTCCGACTGATCGGTGATCCCCGTGGGCGTCTCCACAACCACCTTGTTCAGCTCCTCCTCCCTGTGTGCATGGCCAAGGTTATAGCCCCAAATGCGTGTTTGGGCGCGAAAAGCTTTGTATCCGATATTTCTTGTCTTCTTGTCGTTGACGCCGCCTTCCTCACTGTAGACAAAAGCGGGAACCCAGAGATTCTTCCCCACGTTCATTCGCCAGCTATCAAAGTTAAAATAGTAGCTGACCAAGGATGGTCCGCCGTACGCCCCGTTGAAACGCACGATGTGGTAATCCTGATCTTCCACCCAAATACGGCCGATAAAACGGCCTTTGCCTGACTTCGGCAATGGAACGATGTCAAAGACTAGACACCGCACTTCGCCCAAAAACTCACGCCGCGCGTACTCAAACCTGTAATGGTTTCGGTCGAGGCCATCCATGTCCACGTAAATCATTTGCAGAAAGCCAAGCGGTACAAACTCCATTGAAAAGAATTCTTTCAAGCCTGCGAACAATTTATGGTTCATGCCCAGCGATTCAAGCTCCAGTCCCTTCGACAAGTCAGCCCTGCCAAGAAAATATTTGTCGCCGTGCGGGACTGTTCCTAACTCGTCGTCGGCCCGCAGATATTGGATGTACGTCTCCACCAGTGGTGTGTATTGACGAAGCAGCTCCACCTCCGCATGCTCCTGCGCCACAATCTTGTCCACCACTTCGTTTGCGTTTGCCGGTTGCTGGGCGGGCGTGGCCGACGAAATCACGATGAGCGCCAGGGCGGCCGTAAGGATTTTGAGACTGTGCATGTTTTCGTAGACGAGGGAAGACGCCAGTAGTGTGAAGAGACTTTTTGCCAAATCATCAGTCAGCCGAGGATTGCCTGACCATAATTTGACCTGATATGAGGCGCTATGACCGCTTCGTCTCCTTTATGTGAACCTCAATTTCAGCTGGTAAATCGCCTAGCCAACTGTATTTCCGCTCGGAGTCCTCAGTTCGGATGTAAATCGTAGTGAGGTGGGCAGGTTGCTAGAAGTGATTTGCTCTTCACGCGCCCGCCCAGGAGAGGTGCCCCGCTCAACCTGCGAACCGAAAGAGTCCTCTGGCCACCGTACGGTCGGCGCGATTCACACATTGACCGCCTAGGGCGATAGCAGGAACTGTCAAAAGTTACAGGTGGAGGTCGCTTGTCGGGGATCCAAAATCAGCAAGTTACCCATATCGGCGCTGACCATTCTGATGGCGCGGGCCACCATCGGAACTGCGTGCACGTTGGGCGACAACGCGCGGAACGCCAGGTCGAGGCGCACCCGTTCGATTCCCCTCGTTCTCTTGATTTCTGATTTCTCAATATCAGGATGGCGCTGCGACTGCTCAGGCGAACGCGCTCGTTGCGCCCCTAGATTTCCCGGGACAGGGACCTCGGACGTACGACCACGTTGGTCGCCTGGGGTCCCTTTGCCCCTTGAACCACCTCAAATTCCACGACGTCACCTTCCCTCAAAGTGCGGTGCCCCTGTGCAACAATCGCTGTGTAGTGCACAAAGACGTCCGGGCCGTCACTGCGTCCGATGAAACCATATCCCTTGGCATCGTGGAACCATTTCACATTGCCAAACACTTTTGCTCTTCTCTCAATAGAACTTCTACTGCAAAGCTCAATGTGTCAGTGGAGCCTGGCATCTTGGCCCGTTTGCTCTCGGGCAGCCAGCATCCTTCCGCATGAGTCGGTAGTTTTATAGAGCAGTACATTAAGGAAGGACCACGAGCAGATTGGCGGGAATAGCCTGAGCCTGGCCCCGATTCCAGTCCACGAGCTAGGCGCGCAACCGGTTTCTCGAAGCGCGAAAGGTTACTAGCAAAATTGACAGTTCAGGCAAGAGCGAAGCACCTGCTAGGTTCGAGCGGCAAGTACCAATTCCTCGGGAGGAGCCACTATGGGTGTCAGGATCTCCAAAGTGCTCGAGAGTTCTGCTTGCTTATTACCGTCCATGGCCTTGATGGTGCTGTCCCTCATTGGGCTTAGAAGCGGTTCCGCAGCACGTGTTGAACGGAGCCTAGAGAGTTCGCCGGGAAGGCAAAATCTGACCCAGGCGGACACCGGGCCCAAGACACGGGATGATCCTCAGGTGAAAGCTATTGTGAACAAAATGACTTCTGCCGGTGTCGCCCGGCCAACTACCGTAGCAGATGTCCGAAAAGCTTATCTGTTTTATCCGAAGCTCTCCGGAGCTCCTGAGCCCGTGTTCCGCATTGAAGATCGGGAGATCCCGCGGCCTCAAGGCAGTATTGGCGTCCGCGTCTACACGCCCAGTTCAACAAGTGGCTTGCCGATGCTGGTTTTCTTTCATGGCGGAGGTTTCGTGGCCGGCAGCCTTGATTCACACGATACGCCTCTGCGTTCGGTAGCAAACCGGTGCGAATGCATCGTGGTTTCCGTCGCCTACCGGCTCGCGCCGGAAAATAAGTACCCAGCCGCCCCCGACGACGCGTATGCCGCCACCCTGTGGGTTGCGGAGCATGGCAAGGAAATCGGCGGAGATGCACATCGCATTGCCGTCGGAGGAGATGGTGCTGGTGGGAATCTGGCAGCTGTAGTTACGCTGATGGCACGAGAGCGTGGCATCCCGCGTCTCGTCTTTCAGGTTTTGATCTATCCCTCGCTTGATTTTTCCACAATGAGGCCGAGTTGGTGGGAAGAAACGGATACTCCAACTGTTTCGCGGGAGGCCAAACGTGACATTTCGATTGCGTATCTTCCCACCACAGCCGACCTAAGAGATCCCTTTATCGCTCCTGTCCATGCCAAGGATTTAAAGAATTTGCCTCCAGCCTTTTTCATAACCTACGATGGGGATAACCCGATGCATATTGAAAATGAAGAATACGTAGATCGCCTGAGGAAAGACGGTGTGACAGTCAAGGTTTCCGTCTATCCCAACGTAGTCCACGGCTTCTTTCTAATGGCTGGAGACCTAGCAGAAGGAAAAACGTGTATCGATGATGTGGCATCGAGTTTGAAGAATGCTTTCAACGGCGCGTCGCCATCTCTTCCGTGAAAGGGCCGGTTCCGTTCACAAGACACAAAGAGATCGCCAAAGTGACTGGTCTGGCGGACTGGGCTATCGACAAACTGTATCGCCTTGCGCGGCTCAGTAGCGAATGCCCCATGAGACTGTAAGGAATTGTGTGGTGATGTCCTTGGTTGGAGCAAAGTGATAACGGGACTCTACGTACATCCGATAAGGTGCTACGCCGACTCTGAAGGTGAGACCGATGCCGCCGTTGACCCCCAAAGCGCTTGAATTGGAATGCACTTCCGTCAAGTCACTAACGATCACTCCTGACGAGCAGTTATATCCCCAGTAAACCCATGCCGGAACGCAGCCAATGGTTGTGCCATCCGGGACAGGCCTCGAAAGACTCGCGGTACGGTAATACCACCCGCCACCGCCGATGAAGTAGGTGCCAACTGACCTGCCGCGCAGCTCGAATTTGTATCCGCCCGTGAAAGCAAAGAGATTGCCATGTCCGCTAACCTTATTGGTATTTAGTGCGATTTGAATCGGTGTCAGGGCGGCGTTTGTCGGGTAAAGCCAATTCCACATGAATTCGCCGACAAGCGCGTGGCGCCGAGTAAAGTTATAACCCGCACCAGCATTCACGCCCAAACCCCAACTCACCTGCTGCCCAATCGGACTCAAAGGAGCGGTTAAGGGCATGCCGAGATTGGTGGTGCCTCGGGGGTTGTCATTCCCCGGCCCTTCTACCCCCCACTTAAGGTACCAGGGCACCTCCTCTTCTCGTGGGGCTTGTTGCTCTGGGGTTTGTTGCTCGGGAGCTTGTTGTTTTGGTGCTTGGGCCCATGCGCCACAAGGAAACGCCAACAAATGGACCCAGAATAGAATCCTCGTAGTGCGCTTCATGTGTCCTCCAGGCGGGCAACTATCTACGACCAGGAATCAGGTATGTCGAAGTAGACCGCAAGCGGGGGAGTCCCTTGGCCGTTTACCTTCAATTTAATTCTTACGACGGAAGCAGGGTAGTTTCGGAACACCCAGTGTGAACCTGTCAAAAATGACAGAACGATTTGGGGTCGCAGCGGCCAAGGGCTAACGGCCAATTAGGTACGTGCCGCATCCACAGCCTTTGATCGTTTATTTGAACCCTTCATAAATGATTTGAACCAGGCACGCGAGACACCCTAGACACCCTAGCGCCAGGGCTATCAGCCCCCAAAGAAAGCTCGAGGAAGCAAATGTTCCATGGGTCCTTCCCGCTGCTCTACGTTCCTCTGCGTAGCGCGGCGAACTACCAGTGTCCTTTGGTAACATCTGCCGTTCGAGTGATCGTATGTACGCGTTGACTTGTCCCTGCGTCGGCGCCCATTCACAGGGTTTTGCTCTTTCTGGGCCGGTTTCCATTGTTTAATTCCATTTCCGGCAACACCACACTGGAGTTGTCGTGCACCGGCCGACTGACTCGCGGGTCCCCAAACTCTGAACCTCGCCAACCGTCGTTTTGTTCAATTCTCCGGCGGGGCTACGTAGTAGCCTGGCCGCGCCCTCGCCTTAAGGTCTCTGCTTTTCACGTGCACCCTAATTCTGTGATAACCGGTCTCGTTTGTGCCCTTGGGCTCGTAGGTTAACGAATATTGTGCATGCAGCTCTCCACCAATCTCGTCCACAGCTCTTTGCATCGTGGTGGGGCCAAATGTGGCGATGTGCCGGCCGCCGGTTCCCTCAGCGGCCTTTTGGAGAGCGTGACCGGTAATCTGGTCTTTGACATTCTTCAGTGCCCACAGATTGAAATTCATCAGGTTTCCGTAGCCGTAGCGAATGTCTTCGGTCGACGATATCTGCACGGTTCCGGGCATCCCAGGCTGTGGAAATATTCCTTCCGGTGTGACCTGGTGTCTAACGTCTTTCGGAGTCGCCTTCAATTCCGCTAGGGTAGTTGGAATCCCCACCGCATAAATCGCTATGTTGTAAAGTTGCGCTCGCTTTACGACCGAATCCAGCCTCACGTTACTCCCGACATCGGTTGCTTCCGACATAATCACGATCACCAGACGGCGGTCTTGCGAGTCGGCCGAGGACCGTCGTTGCCGGCGGCTGCTCAACAGGTCGACTCCCGCAGCCATCGCATCAAACAACTTCAGCCTTGCCGTGCCGCTCCTCAATGTACCTATCGTGCTGAGGATCACTTCGTGATCGTTCGTGAAGTCCGCTAATTTGTCCACGGAGTCGCTGAAGCTCACCACAGCGGCTTCGTCATCGGGGCCCATAAGCGCATCCGCGAAAAGGATTCCGGTCTTGCGCATATCCGGCAGAAGAGGCTCAATTCGCGAACTGGCTTCCACCAAAAAAACCATCGAAAGCGGAGAGGGCCCCAACTCAAGAGACGCAATTCTCTGGCGAACTCCATTGTCCGTGATTTCAAAATCCTTCGTGTCCAGATTCAAGGCCAATTCGCCTTTTGCATCTGTAACTGTAACAGGCACATTGACCAACAACACTCGTCTCCGGATTTTGCCTTCCTGAGTTTCTGACCCTGGCGTGCCAGGTTGGTGCATGCTTGAAGCGGAAGGAGCTTGGCCCAGCATCGGCGTGCTGGCGGTCAACACAGCGATGAAAGCAAGAAACCAAGAAACCCTGTGCACTCTCATGATCCACCCCTACACGGCTGGAGACTCCGGAACGGGCAATCTTGGTCCAGTCAGCTTTCCGAGTTTCTACAGTCTCTGTACGCCAGGAAACTGACAGTTCTGACAGCGACCAAAAGGCATTGCCTCCGCGGCCCCCGCTGATCGAGGAGAGTGGGCCCGCGCGGAACACTCGTCGATTACGAGAAGGAAAAAACGGAAAGACTTCAGGAATGTTGCATGCACCAATCCGATCGAAGGGCAAGTCACTACCGGCTTGATTTTTGGACTTATTGATTGATGCGTGGTTTGCAATTCAGTGCATAGAACATAGCTCACAGGTTCCAGAGGGGGAATTGCTTAAAGCGTGTAATCGCCGTTCATGACCTTTTGAGGAACATCAGTACGTTGGTCATCCCGTTCCAGTCAACGTTAATCGTTTCTCCCATCCTCACCTGATCCGTTGCCAGCAGGCTTGCGAGGGGGTAAACCAGGTGCCTCTCGATCGCTCGTTTCAAATGACGAGCCCCATATTTTAGGTCCGTACCCTCCCGGAGCAAGAAATCCTTCGCAGTTTCCGTTGCTCGGAACACGAACTGTCCCCGCGGCGTTTCTGCCAGCCGCTGTTGCACCATTGTAAGTTCGATCTCCAGGATTCGTTCCAACTGTTCCTTGCGTAGAGGTCGGAAGACTACGGTCTTGTCGATGCGGTTCATGAATTCCGGAGAGAACTTCCGTTTCGCCGCTTCCGACGCCATCCGCTCGACCTTCTCATCCAGCCGCGGTTTCCGTTCCGGTCTCACGGCCGCTGCAAAGCCCATCCCGCCCATCATGAGCTCCGTGATCTCGCAAGCGCCCAAGTTCGAAGTCATAAAAATCATTGTTTGCGATAGGTCAACTCGGCGATTATCTCCGAGCGTCAAAGTCGCTTTATCCAAAATCCCCAGCAGCAATTGCCAAAGCGCGTCACTGGCTTTCTCGATTTCGTCGAATAGCAGGAAACTGATCTTCAAATTTTCAGTGTGATGCTCAGCCAGCGCCTCCTGAGTGATCAACGGACGCGTCTCCCTGTGCCCCAGATAGCCTGGCGGTGAACCGATCAGCTTGGCGATCTCGTGCGAGTGCTGGAATTCGGCGCAATCAACCTTGATCACTCCTTGCGGATCCCCGAAGAGCGCTTCCGCAGCCGCTTCGACGATCCTCGTCTTCCCCGTACCCGTCGGCCCGAGAAACAGTAAATTACCCACCGGTCGCCCGGGGGCCTGCAAGCCGGCGCTAAAAACTCCATAGAGGTCTACGACGGCTTGCACCGCTTCGTCCTGCCCAACAATCTTGCCGCGCAGGTGCGTTTCAAACTTGCGCGACTCCTCGCCCTGTAAGGTCGGATCCAATCGTACTGATCGTATTGCCTGCGCTCCCAAAACCTGCTCCGTTTGGCGTCAGCCTTCACACCTGCGCTGAGCTAAGTTCCATGCTCCGGCCAGCCAGTGGGCAATCACGGACAACGACTCGCAATTGCTGACTTCTTGGTCCCGAGACCCCGGCCAGTCCCAGGCGACATATTCTGAGACGGTACGAGCCCCTGTCGTTGCTTCGAAGCAATCAAGAGGTTGTCTGAGTAACCTGTCAGGAACCCCATGCTTGAAGAGTCCTAAAAGCTGCGCCCGTCATGCTTGCGGTCCAGCAACGACAAAATCAATGCAGCTCGTTTAATCATTAGACAAAGCCTGTGGTTAGCCATGTTGTGCAGGTCCCGCGAGTGGGTATACGTTGTTACCGGTCTGAGTTCGGTGGAGAGATTGATGCCCAGGAAGCGTATTACGCGGCTATTGGTCTGTTTTGTAGGTCTTGCCAGCATGATTCCTTCGCCTGCGCGAGGGCAGGTTTGGGATTTCATGGGGGACGCCCAAATTCATAGCACTAGGGACCACGAAAAGATCCAAGTCACCCGTCGCAACGCCCTCTTCCAGTCGATTCAACTGCGCGTAAGCGGCGACGCCGTTTTCTTTGACCATCTGGTTCTCCATTTCGGAGATGGCACCTCCGAGGAGATGGTCGTTGAAGGGCGGATCTGGCCCGGAGGAAAAAACCGACTCATTAGCTTTTCAGGCGAACGTCGTGCAGTCGAAAGCGTGGAGCTTTGGTATTACAAGGAGCCTTGGGAGCACAACCCAAGAGTGATTCTGTACGGCTCGTGACCATTCCAGAGTTCAGAGTAATCGTTACAACTGACCGAATCCCACAACCATCGTCACCTCCATCTTTGCCACTGACTTGTAGCCTTAACGCATCCGGACGATCCTCAGCGAACAGGGTTTGGTCGCGGGCTTTTCTGGGATTATGAATTCGCTGCCGAGCAGATATTGATACAGGTGGTCCAAGGATCCCGGCGGATGCAAGTCGTCAGCGGCAATCATCCCACCCGTCTCTTTCCATCTCCACCCCGTCAGTCCGGATAGGTCTACGCGTCGTCGCACTTCTTCCGCCGCCATCGGATAAACACTGACCCGGACATTTTGCATGAAGAGCCGGGCAATTCCTTCCAGCAAGGTCCCTGGCAGGTCCTTGTATCGATCATCGAGGACGCGCAAGAGCACTGTAAGACCAATTGCAAAGTGAATCCGCGATTTAGTATACCGATTCACGTATGCACTCATTTTGTAGAGTTCCTTTGCGCGGAATAGCATCACGCCATAGTTCTGCTTTTGGAGAGTTTTTACATGATCAAGGATTTCTCGTACCTCAGTTTTGCCGTCTTCCGCGCGCACGCCCGCGATGGAGAGACAAAACAGTCCGAGTCCGCCTTTGCTTTCCGTTAACTCCTCGTTTGGAAGTAGTGCCAAGGTATCCCGAACCAGATTCGCGTGAAGCTGGCTCACACGATCAAAACCGCCCGGGGCCATTACGAGTGCTCGCTTGTAAAGCAGTTCGTTGGCTGGCACGAGTTGATTGTCGGCGGGAAAAACCACTGCTTCCGCGTATCCGCCGGCCACCAGGGAAGCATGAATTTCATTTCCGTCCCACTCGTCGAAGATCGGTCCGCTGCATTCCAGACAGTCGATCTCCACTCGCTGCAGTCCCAAATCCTCAAAAACGTTTGCGAGAAACTCTTCGGGTGTTCCCAGGGCATGGAAAGCGGCATCAATAAGATTCACCCCGAGAATGCCAACCGCTTCTTGCTGGCCCTCATTGCTCAGGTCCCGCAGGTTTACATGCAGAATTATCTCATTGGGCGCTCCAAGCGGTACCCTTTGGAAACGCAGCCCCACCCATCCATGGCAGTCGTTTGTTCCCGCATAGTTCCTGGCCGAGACAGTATCCACGAACGAGAAAAACTTGGTATTGGCCCCCCGGCTGGCCCGCAGTTGTCCGAGCAGTTGCACCCACTCGGTGTCAAGCATTGCCTGGAGACGTGCTTTGGAGACATAGCGCGTTCCGATTCCATACAGGTGATCGCTCACCTCTTTGTCGTAAGCGGAAATTGTCTTGGCGACCGTACCGGAGGCGCCTCCCACGCGCAGAAACCAGCGGGCCACCTCTTGACCGGCACCGATCTCCGCGAACGAGCCAAAGATGCTGTCATCGAGATTGAGAGCGAGTGTTTTTTGATGTGTGTCGGACTTCTCGTGGTTAGACATGGCTACTGCTTCTGGGGTGTCTTTGGAGCGGGAACGTGGAGTTTGAAGTCTGGCTGTGACGGAGACGACTGCTGGAGACGATCCATCGTGAACTAGATATGGTTAGCGCCAGCGGCGGCTGCACGGACCTTAGGGGATGCCGACCTTATTTCAGAAAAGGCGTTTTCGTCAGTTTGCTTCTCTTTGTTCTTCTCGATCGAACCTTGGAACAACGCCCCTTCCTCAATAAAAATCTGTGGCGTTGTCAAGTCTCCGGTGATGGACCCATCGTTCCCGATTTCGATACGGTCCCTCGCCCACACATTTCCTCTTACGTTTCCTCTCACCACCACTTGACCTGCGATAAGGTCAGCTTTCACGTTGGCGGTCGATCCGATCATTAGTCTTTTCTCGTTCAGGCGAACGACCCCCTCAACCGAGCCATCAATCAGGAGGTCTTCGTTGCCGGAGATTTCGCCTTTTACGGACAAGGTCGGTCCGAGCCGTGACAAGCTTGCCGGCAGATTTTGCGGTTCCAGTTCTGCAGTGTTCGGCGTGGTCGTTATCTTGCTACTTAACATGGGAGCCTTCCTTGGTGCACGCGGGCGTAAGTGAGAAACGAAGAGATTCAGGTCTCGCCACCAGCTACGGACCCCGTACCTCGTCGTGAACATCACACCGTCCCGTCCTACCTCACTCCTTCTTTCCCCGGCATGCCTGACTCTGCGGCAACAGAAAAGCACGTGGCCTAGCCCTCGCCCTACTGTCAAAACTGACAGGCAACAGGCAGGCTTCCCTTACTAGAAATTAGAGAGCGGATGACCATGCTTCGTTTCCGGACTCTAGAGGAGAGGGCTTATGCTCCAAAAACTGTTGTCAGCGGTCGGACTGCTTCTGCTTGCTTCACTTTCGGCACCAGCACAGGACAAAGTGGAATTGTTCGGGGGTTACTCTTACATGCATCTCGGTAACTCTCCATCGGCCAACCTAAATGGATGGGAAATCTCAGGGCAATACAAGTTCACGGATTGGCTCGGCGGGGTAGCGGATCTGGATGGACACTACGGATCGCCAAATGGGATCGGCACCTCGACCTATACGTATCTTTTCGGACCACAGATTTCGTTTCCTTCCCGAGTTTCACCGTTTGCGCACCTGCTCCTCGGCGGAGCGCATATCAGCGAAGCAGGCTTCGGAAGTTCTTCATTCTCGATGGCGCTCGGAGGCGGCATCGATGTTGGATTATTTCACGACCAGTTCTATTGGCGCGCGATTCAAACCGATTACTTAATGACTCAGTTCGGAAGCCGTGCGCAGAATAACTTCAGAGCTTCGACAGGGATTGTCATCCGGTTTTAGACCGCGCGGATGCGTGCAAGCCCGTTCACTCACTTCGAGTGGACAGCTGAGTGTTCTGCACAGACGGCTTCGAACTGGTCCTTATCCTGCTGGATGCGAAGTTCGGATGGATACGCGCAAAGGATGTCTACTTTGCGAGTTCTAGTAAGATCGTTGCCGAGTTGTTCGACCCGAATCGCCGCTTTCCTTTTGCCCTCCGCCCACAAGAGAGCACAGCCTTCGCCAAAGATCGCAGCCCGTGGGTGCTTTGCCTTGGCTGCCTTCGACACCGACTCAATGAGATTCTTGAAGCTCTCAACGAATCGATCTGCGTCAGGCCACTCATTGATCATAAATGTAGAGAGCGTATCGGCAGCGTCCAACGAAACGAAGGCACCCTTTTGCATGAGGGGATCAGGATCCACGTTCTGCGCTCTTAGCTCCTCAAGCAGCATGTCTCGATGTGGCTTCGTAGCGAACACGATAGCCCCATTCCCAAACTTCAGGGCAGCGCCAATAAAGTGGGTAAGGCTTTCAAGCAGGGTCTTATCATCGGAGTAAAACAGAACTTCGTGGCAGCGAACGAACTCCGTTTCTTGCGACAGGACCGACGGCGACGTGAGAAGCGCTTCGCTCGTGTGCTTATCCAAAACACGTGGGTCTCCGGCCTGGACTGAAATGCCTCCCTTTAATCTGCTACTGATGAACCGCTTGCCTTGAAGGACAGCCTCCACCGCCCCCAGGAGTTCGTTTGCTGCGTCCAACTTGACGACATAACCGCTCGCACCAGTCTTAAGGGCCCCTTCCACGACGTCCGGGGAATCAAAGGCGCTTAAGAAAAGAATTCTCGAGCTGGGAGTCGTTTTGCTGATTTGCTCGGCGGCTTCAATACCGTTGAGCTTAGGCAGGCCGACGTCCATCAGAATTATATCGGGCTTGAGTTCTTCGGCCCTCTTGACTGCTTCCACGCCGTCAGAGACTTCGCAAACAATGTGCCATTCGGGCATCTTCGGCAGAATCAACGAGGAAACGAAGCGAAGCCAGGGTGGAAAATCGTCAGCCACCAAAATGCGAATGTTCACCCCGCAACTCCACCTTTTACGCGGCCGGCTAATCCCGGATCAGACTAGCCTTATAAGGTAGGGGGCTCAAATGGGCCACGAGCAGATTAGCGGGGCACGAAAAGCGAGTCTTCGTAGATTCCCCTATCGAGCCCCCGAACCAAGCGGTCCATCGATGTCCCAAACGCCGCACACACGCGCAGTAGTGTTGAAACTGTGATTGGCCGCCCGGCCTCGATTTGTTGCCAATGGCGTGCCGAGAACCCGTAGGAAATCATGTCCTCCTGAGAATAGGAGTGCTTCTTTCGCAACTCGCGGATTCGTTCCCCTAAGCGAAGAAAGAATTTCTGTTGATTGACAACTGTCGGCACCCCAGCCTACCCCTCAAATCCCTCCGTGGACGCACGGGGGTTCGGCGCATGTACGAAGCGCCCAGTTCCAAGATAGGGGCGGTGCCCAGCCAAGTCGTTGCTCTAGGGCAAGGTTCTTTCATATCTAGGGACAAGTGCTTCTCCGTAACTCTGACAGAGGTCTTGACAATTCGGAATGACAGACGGCCTACGAGGGACCACGCGTTTCGAAGTAGCGGTCTTGCAATGTTAGGCGATGGGGCCCTTGCTGTCAGGATTGCTTCGGGGAGTGCTGGGGTTCTGGAACGATTGCAATTCTCGAGAGCCTCAGCCGCCATGAGTCGCGAGCAAGCCAACTCAATGGTTTTCAAAGGGTGTTGATTCATCCTGAATCTCGTCTGCAAGTGCCCGCAACTGGCTTTCGGACACGGTAAATTCCGCATTCCCACAATTCAAGCAGACCAATATCTCGGGAAAGACGAAGAGATGGGGTTTATTAAGATGATTCGGTCCAGGAATATGGACTGCAATCTCCGCCGGGAACTCGGCCCGCTTGTTTGATCCGCACGCCCGACATGGCACTTGCGTTTCTCCTTGCGGCCAAAACGACAATGTATGCGTAGGTCGATTGTGGCGTAGCACCGGCTTTATCCAATGTCAATCAGGTAAGGACCTTAACGAAGTTGATCTTTAGATTATTCGCAACGGTTGGGGCCCCGTATTTAATGCGTAGGAGCATAATAGCCAGTCTTCGAGTAAACGCTCAGTTGAGGAAGCCCCCTTGGTGCGCGCAGCTTGACCTTGATTTTTCTCCAGCGCCCGTCATGTGTTTTGTTGCTTGGCCGATACCCCAGGACGTATTGATTTCTAAGCTCCAATCCGATCTTTGTAGCGATATCAGGAAGTTCGTTGAGGTTATCAGCAGCGAAAACGCGACCGCCAGTCATTTCCGTGATTTCACTCAAGAGCGAGGGGCCGTTGAGCTCTTCCATCGTGCGGCTGCGATAACCAAGAGGGTCAAAGATACCGATCGCATACAGCTGGGTATTGGCTTCTTTCACCAGGCGCTTGATATCGCCCTCATCGTAGCGACTATGGTTATCGCCGCCATCGGACAAGATGAGCAGGGCGCGTTTGCCATTGTGGGCGCCTCTCATTTGGCTGAGACCCAAATAGATAGCATCGAGCAATGCGGTCCGGCCCTTGGAAGAAGTGAGCATCAGGCGGCTCTGCAGGTCTTCGACACTGTTGGTAAACGAACTCGCCAGCTCCGCGCGCTCATTGAAGCTAACCAGAAAAAACTCGTCCTCTGGATTGGCCGTCTTGAAAAACTCGATGGCTGCCTCACGGGCCTTGCCAAGTTTGTTGCTCATGCTGCCGCTGCAGTCAAAAATCACCCCGATGGAGATAGGGACGTCTTCGGAAGAGAAGTTGACGATTTCCTGTTCCACATTGTCCTCGAAGACGCGGAAATTGTCTGAATCAAGCCCAGTGACCAAGCGATTGAAGGGATCGGTAACGACCACATTCACGAGGGCCAGGTCTACATCGATATGCATGATTTGGGCTGGCTTGAGAAGGGCGGCTGGAGCGGCGCTATGGACTTCTTGCGATATGGGCCTCGCATCCTGTTGACCTGAGCTTGGCACCGATGATTGCGCCCAAGCTGACCACGGCGAGTGGAACAAGGCTAGGGAGACAAACAGGCTCGAAGTCGCAAAGAGAAGAGAACTAAGCTTTGATGGCAGCTTGCGTTTCACAGCTTCCTCAGAACGAATCTGGCTTCTCGAAAATTCCTCCCGAGTTTACCCGGTTTCGAGAGTGGTCATCGCGCACAAGTTATTCTCACGAAATGCCTGGTGACACTGTCAGAACAAACAGGCCGAGGCGTGAGACTTGACCCGAAGATCTTCCTGCGGGCGCTCCTGAAGGCGCGAGCGAGAAACGACGCAGCCACCAAATGGGGAATGCCGCGCGAACAGCATTCGCCTCGCTGCATCGGCCGGTGGCAAGGGAAAAGGGTGCGGAGTCCTTTTACACTCCAGCAATGGCTTTGTTTTGCAGGACACGCACGACCACGCGGCGATTCTGCGCCTGTCCTTCCGCTGTCGTGTCCCTGCCCACTTGGTGGCTCTCCCCCATGGCACCGGGTGCAAGCATCCTGGTGAGAGGAATATGCCCTTCCTGAATAAGAATATTGACCACCTCGTCGGCGCGGTCTTCGCTTAGTTGTTGATTCAGGGCCACGTCACCAGCCGACGACGCGTAGCCTTTGATCTCGATGACGTACCCGTTGACGGTCTTAGCCTTCTCCGCTAATGCGATTAATTTGGGGCGATAGCTTGGATCAACCTTCACCTTGCCGTTGGCAAAATAAACGGTAACCTCGTCGAGGATGTAGTAGTCGTCTAGTTGGCCGAAACGCGCGGTGGCAGCGTCAATTGCCGCTTTGTTGGCGGTGATCTGTTCCTGCTGCTGTTGCAAGGCGACATTCTGCTTTTGCAGCTCAGCCTTGTGTTTTTCTAGCTCTGCTTTGTTCTGTTCCGCCTGCAAGCGAGTTTCGTGCATGCCGGCTTCTATTTTTTGAGCTTGTTCCAGATCATTGCCTTTGAAGGAGACCGATGCTGCTACCAGTTGGTTTTGATCGTTGTAGGTTCCTTCTACCTTAACGGCCAGTCCCGGGATGAGGGCTGCCATCGACATCTCCTTCCTGCGGGCTTTGAAGACACCCTGCACTTGTCCCACTTGAGTGTTGTCGGTCAGCAACACGGGAAGGTTAGGAGCCTGCGAAGTCTGCAGAATCATGGTGTCGCCGTTTCGTGCTTTGATAAGCCCCTCGACCTTAACGGACTGGGCCAAGGCGGTTGCACTTAACAAAGCAGCCCCACACAATAACAGGCATACCGCACGAATGGTTCTTGGCAAATTGAAGTGATTCATAGATTTTGCCTCCTCTCGGCAAGCTGCAATACACACAACTTAAGAGATCCGCCCCTTGGGCAGGCGCGCCAATGCGAAACAACAACGCGCTCTAATCGTCGTTTTCGGTGACCGGAGTCCATGACTCGTCCGGATTAAAGCGTTCCATCTTCGTGAATTCGTCAAGGGTCCCCGGTCCAAAGTCCTTTTCGTAGACAACACCA
>Ga0126369_10000592_pt1 | contig 23952 bp, 16 predicted proteins | sample PanSoiMetaPlot_1_FD_109646 | JGI IMG/M metagenome (GOLD analysis project Ga0126369, IMG submission 109646) | Tropical forest soil microbial communities from Panama - MetaG Plot_1 | ecosystem: Environmental > Terrestrial > Soil > Tropical forest > Bulk soil | place: Panama | collected 2016-02-17
GCGAGAGTGAAGAGCGTTTCCGTTTAGTGGCAAACGCGGCTCCGGTGATGATCTGGATGTCTGGCCCCGACAAGCTTTGCACGTACTTCAATGAGCCTTGGCTGAAGTTTACGGGTCGCGCCATTCACGCGGAATTGGGAAACGGCTGGGCCGAAAGCGTCCACGCCGAAGATTTGCGCATCTGCCTGGAAACGTATGCCAGCGCGTTTGACCGGCGCGAACCCTTCGAGATGGAGTATCGGCTCCGGCGACACGACGGAGAATATCGCTGGATTCTTGATCTTGGAGTCCCAAGATTTCAACAGGATGGTTCCTTTGCAGGCTACATCGGTACCTGTATCGACGTCACGGATCGCAAACTTGCCGAAGAATCTTTATCCGATATGAGCCGCAAGCTAATTGAAGCCCAGGAGCAGGAGCGCACCTGGATTGCGCGAGAGCTTCACGATGATATCAATCAGCGAATCACATTAGTTCTGGTGAATCTAGAACGTTTGCAAGGAGATTTCTCGCCTTTGGCGCCCGCGATGACGCAACGCCTGGCGGAGGTAAAGGAACATCTCTCGAGCCTGGCCAGTGACATTCAAGCCCTGTCGCATCACTTGCATTCTTCGAAGCTGGAATACCTCGGCCTCGCTACAGCCGCGGCAAGTTTCTGCAAAGAGCTATCCGCGGAACGCGGAGTGGAGATTGAGTTCCACTCGGAGAGCGTCCCCAAGCAACTGCCTCAGGAGGTCGCTCTTTGTCTTTTTCGCGTATTGCAAGAAAGCCTCCAGAACGCCGTCAAGCATAGTGGGGCAAAGCAGTTTGAAGCGTGGCTCAAAGGGACTCCGAAAGAGATCGAGTTGACTGTGCGTGACTCAGGAGTCGGCTTTGATCCCGAAGAAGCCGTGAGGGGACGCGGTCTGGGCCTAACCAGCATGAACGAACGGCTAAAATTGGTCCATGGGAAGCTGTCCATTGACTCCCAGGTTGCGCAAGGGACGATGATCCGCGCTACGGTTCCATTGAATCTCGGCGCTAAGAGCGCGCACGCAGGAAGGTGACCTCCCGGGCTTCCCGAAGCGGCGGCCGGTTATTCCGTGCATCGCTCAGCTTGACTGAAGTAGGGCTTACTGACGAACTGCTTGCCGTCGAGGACGGTAGCAATGGCCGGGACAAGATCGTTTCCAGCCCGCGATTTGTGGACATAACCGAGCGCACCCGAGCTGAGCGCCTCTTCTAGTATCTCCGCAGAGCTCTCCAGCGTGAGAAAGACAATTCTCGATCTCGGGGCTAGTTCTCGAAGCCGCCGAGCCGTTTCGATTCCGTTCAGTCCAGGGAGGCCAAGGTCCAGCAGGATCAAATCCGGATTCAACTCTCTCGCGCAATGAACCGCCTCGAATCCATCCGAGGCTTCACTTACGACTTGGAAGGCCAGCTCTTCCCGAAGCAAGGCTGACACAAATTCACGGAAAGGTTCGAAGTCTTCCACGACGAGTACGCTATTCATTGTTTCCACGCTCTTTAGGTTTCAACGTGCTTCCCTTCCCAGTATCTAGGACTTACCGGTGCTCTCATCAATCCGGTCGAACCCCTATTCTGGCTAGGGAAGTAACAGTAGTTGGTTCTAACAGGGGCTATCGCGGCTAAATAGGCTCGCCCAATTTCAATCTCCCCTGTAAGAAGTAACAGTTGAGCGGTTGGGAGATGCAACGCAGGCTGGACACAAGCAAAAACTCGTCTCGTTTGAGGAGCTCCTGATGGGAAGAACTCGAAGAAATGGCCCAATGCGAAACCTACGATTCCTATTTGCGGCTGTAGGATTGCTTGCTGGCATCGTGGTCCCCGCCGGTTCTTTTGCTCAGTCCGATTCTTCCCCCCAAAATGTGAAGGAATTGCGCAAACAGCTGGATGAGCTGCGTGAGCAGATGAGTAAGCTACAAGCGCGTCTGAGCGAACTGGAAAACACCAAGGCGACGGAGGCTGCCAATCCCTCGGCATCCCCGTCCGTTCAGCAAGAAGGAACCATTCAAAGCACGCATCCTCCAGCTCAGGCTACTCCCTCGAAGCAAGTCGGAGAGGCTACCGCTACCTACAAGCAGTTCTCTGAGGACACGGTTGCCGCAGCGCGCTTCGATAACGTTCCTCTCGATCCCAAGTACCACGGATTCTTCCGCTTGCCTGGAACCCAGACCATTCTCAAAATCGGCGGGTACTTCAAGACCGACTTCATCTACGATCTGAAACCTGCAGGAAACACAGACTCTTTTATCCCTTCCTCGATTCCCATCCCCACCGTGGTCGGCGTGAACAATGCTACCGTATCGGTGCGTCCCACTCGCCTGAGTCTGGACTTCAGGATTCCGGGCACTCAGGTCGGCGACGTCCGCTTTTACGTCGAGGGCGATCTTTTTGGAACAAACTCAACGACACCCCGCCTGCGTCACGCTTACGCGCAAGTACGAAACGTCCTGATTGGCCAGACGTTCTCAAACTTTATGGACCCGGACGGATTCCCAGATACTCTCGACTTTCAGGGGCCCAATGGCATGGTTAGCATTCGCAACCCGCAACTCCGCTATGGATTTGCATTGACTCCCAGCACGACTTTTTATGTTTCCGTAGAAAAGCCAAGCTCTGACGTCACTTTCAAGACCCCGCAATTCTCATCCCAGCCCAATGCGCCTAGTCCCGATGGAGCGATCCGTTTGCGTCAGGAATTCGCGCGTGGGCATTTCCAAGTCGCGGCAATATTTCGTTCCATAGCAGCCTTTGTCGCAACGGCTCCGACCGCAAAAACGGATTCCGTTTTTGGATGGGGTGTGAACGCGTCCACGGGCGTAAAAACATTCGGCAAGGACAATGTGATTCTCGCCGTTGCTGCCGGACACGGCATTTCGCGGTATCTCCAGGATACCTCTGGCCTCGGAATTGATGCAGAGCCGAACTCGTCCACAGGCCTGAAGGCCACTCCAGCGGTGGGAGTTGAGGCAGCTTATCAGCACTATTGGCTGAAGAATCTGCGTTCGAGTGCGATCTACTCGTACGCGGCAGTGAACAACACTGCACTCTTCGTCGCCGCAACGCCGGGAACCTACAACCACGCCACTTATACTGGCTCCAACCTGATCTGGAATCCCTACGGATCCCTCAATGTGGGCGCGGAGTTTCTTTACGGCTGGGCAGTGGAGCAAAACGGCCTAAAGGCAAATGCGCCCCGCATCCAATTCAGCGCCAAGTACAGCTTCGTAAAGGTGGACGCCGACCGATAAAACATCCCAGCGGCGCTGTTTCAATGGGAAACGAGAAGACTCCGACTCAGAGTGCTCCCTCAGGGTATATGGCGAAAATTGCGCCGGGTCTCGGGAAGCTGCTGGGCTATCGACGGAGTGACCTGCCGCATGATTTCGTCGCAGGGCTGTCTGTAGCTGCTGTTGCGCTGCCTGTAGGCGTGGCTTATGCACAACTCGCCGGCTTCAACCCTGCAGTCGGGCTATATTCAAGCGTCCTGCCCCTTCTCGCTTACGCGATCTTCGGAACATCTCGGCAGCTGATTATTGGCCCTGATGCTGCCACTTGCGCGCTGGTCACTGCAGCCGTGGCGCCTTTGGCTGCCGGCGATCAAAGGCTTTACGAATCTCTATCTGTAACGCTGGCTGTGCTAGCGGGCATCCTGTGCATCGGAGCCAGCTTCTTGAGACTTGGTGGCCTGGCAGACTTCTTATCGAAGCCGATCCTTGTGGGCTTCCTGAATGGAATTGCGTTAAGCATCATGCTCGGGCAGGTCGGCAAAATCTTTGGTTATTCAATCACCAAGGGTGGAATCGTGCCGAGACTGGTTGAATTCACGGGGAAGCTCAGGCTCACACACTGGCCGACGCTCGCCGTGGGCTTGGGTGCATTTCTGGTCTTGCTGGTTGCGCCTCGGTTGTTTCGCAGGATTCCCGCGGCGCTCTTGGCTATCCTCGCTGCGGCGATCGCGGCCCGCGTACTCGGTCTGGAAGGACACGGCGTCAAAACCGTTGGTGAGGTGCCCGCTGGCCTCCCTCCTATCAGAGTTCCACAGTTTCCCCTGGCCCTACTTCCAAGTCTTCTTGGAGATGCTGCAGGCTTGGCGCTAGTCACTTTTTCGAGCATGATGCTAACGTCTCGCAGCTTTGCCTCCAAAAACAAGTACGACATCGACGCCGACCAGGAATTCGCGGCTCTGGGTCTAGCGAATATTGCGACCGGACTTTCTCAGGGTTTTGCGGTCAGCGGCGCTGATTCTCGAACCGCCATGAGCGATGCGACGGGCGGGCGCACCCAGGTTACCGGCCTCGTGGCCGCCGCAACCATCGCGCTTGTGCTCCTGTTTTTTACCGGTCCTCTCCGGTACGTTCCTATTGCCGCTTTAGGTGCCGTGCTGGTGAAAGCAGCGATGTCTTTGATCGATGTTCCGGCGCTGCGCGCCATTTATAAGATCGATCGGCGAGAGTTCGCTCTATCGGTCCTGGCCACCGTCGGCGTAGTCGCCGTTGGCTCCATCCAGGCCATTCTCGTTGCAGTGGCCCTGGCGATCTTGCGTTTCATAAAACTCGTCTCTCGTCCAAAGATCGAGATCCTCGGAAAAGTGAAGGGCTTGCCGGGCTTTCATTCCGTCGAGCGTTACCCCGACGCCGCCACCATACCCGGTTTGATCCTCCTGCGGTTCAATGCACCGCTTGTGTTTTTCAACGCTCCCAACTTCAAGCGCGGAGTGTTGGCAGCCGCGGACGCTGCGGGGCCGTCCTTAAAATGGCTGGTGCTTGATATGCTCCCGATTACTCTCGTCGATGCCACCGGGCTTTATACCGCACAAGAACTTGCCGATACGTTGCGAGAGCGGGGCGTGGTCCTCGCGGCTGCAGGCCGACAAACAGAATGGCGCCTGTGGGCAGAATCCCGAGAGCGCGAGCCTCGTGATCGCAAGATCCCTTTCTATCCGACATTCTTCGAGGTCATTAGGGCCTATCAGACGGTCCACGGCGCCCCAGCGAGTCTCCATGAAATCGGCGCAAGTTAGCTTGTCCTTGGTCTGGCGGCAGCGGAATGCTGGCCCTTGCGGCAGGAGGACTGCGTTTGAAAGCATCCCGTCCACGCCGGTTATCGGTTTTTTTATCAAAGGAGCGACTGCCAATGGGAAATAAGGAAGTGGGAAATGGCGACGGTCGTTTGAAGCGCAAGCAGTACGAGAAGGAACTCGGCCGGCTCCAAAGCGAACTTTGCAAACTCCAAGACTGGGTCAAATACAAAGGTCGCCGCGTGATTGTTGTCTTCGAGGGCCGGGACGCCGCCGGAAAGGGCGGCACGATCCGGGCGATCACGGAAAGGGTTAGTCCTCGTGTGTTCCGAGTCGTAGCCCTTCCCGCTCCTTCCGATCGAGAGAAGGGCCAGATGTATATGCAGCGCTACATGAAGCACTTCCCTGCCGCGGGTGAGATCGTGATCTTCGATAGAAGTTGGTACAACCGTGCGGGCGTGGAATACGTGATGGGTTTTTGCACGAAAGAGGAGCATGACAGGTTCTTGGAACTCTGCCCGGTGGCCGAGAAATACCTCGTGGACGCTGGGATAACTCTTATCAAATACTGGATGGAAGTGGGAAAGAAAGAGCAGCATCGCCGTTTCGAGGCAAGAATCAACGATCCACTCCGTCAATGGAAGCTGAGTCCGATGGACCTGGAATCGTTTGGCCGTTGGTATGAGTACTCGCGGGCGCGTGACAAAATGCTGGAAGCCACGGATACAAAACATGCGCCGTGGTACATCGTTCGTTCGGACGATAAGAAGCGGGCCCGGCTCAACTGCATCTCACATCTGTTGAGCCGGATCCCTTATGGAAAGGTTCCGCGGGACAAAGTCAAATTGCCGAAGCGTAAGACCAAAAACAGTTATGACGATCAGGCTCCGCTCAAGGGGAGACACTTTGTCGCCGAGAGGTTCTAGCCGGGCCGCAAATCATGGGAAGTCTTGGCCCTATTGTTTCATTGGCAACCACTTCTTGTACCCGCCGAACAGGTCACCGCGATTTGCCGGCCGCAGCAACTTTGGCAGGCGCGGCTGCTAGAGCCGTATCTAAGGTGTCGGTTACGGCCGCAACCTTGCCGAGTTCAAGAGCCTGTTCGGCGGTAGTTGTCGCAAAGAGATGCATGATGCCGGCGATGAGACCCGTCCAGCCGGTCTGGTGACTCGCTCCCAGGCCGGCGCCGTTGTCGCCGTGGAAGTACTCGTAGAACAAAATGCAATCGCGCCAGTGCGGATCTTCCTGAAACTTTTTGGTTCCCCCATACACGGGCCTGCGGCCAGCCTGGTCTTGTAAGAAAATGCTGGCCAGACGGCGCGCAAGCTCTTCCGCAACTTGATACAACGTCATCTGGCGTCCCGACCCGGTCGGGCACTCCACAATGAAACCATTCCCGTAATACAGGTAATACTGCATCAAAGCTCGGATGATCAGGGCGTTGACGGGCATCCAAATCGGACCCCGCCAGTTGGAATTACCTCCAAACATGCTGGTATCAGATTCCGCCGGCAAATACGACACTTCATGCTCTTGGCCATCTAAGTGAAAAACGTACGGATGCTCGGCATGATAACGGGACAAAGCGCGAATGCCGTATGGGCTTAGGAATTCATTTTCATCCAGCATCTTCGAGAGCACCTTTCGAAGCTTGCTCCGGTTCAAGATAGAAGCCAGGCGGCGACCAACGCATCCCGATTGATTCGGATCGTGGATGAAAGCAGTGAGTTCGGGCCGAGCCGCAAGAAACCTTTTTAATTCATCGCCCAAATGGGGGTACTTTCGCGTGAGTTCTCCCTCAAACACAGTAACTGCGCACAGCGGGAGCAGCCCCACCATGGAACGCACTTTCAGGCGCTGTGCGGTGCCGTCGGGCAGTCGCAGGACGTCGTAGAAAAACCCGTCCTCCTCATCCCACATCCCCACATCCCCGCCTTCGTGCGCCAGCGCTGCCGCGATCCACAGGAAGTGCTCGATGAACTTGGTACACATCTCCGTATAAGCTGGCCGCTCGAGGGCCAACTGCGCAGCGATCTCCAGCATGTTCTGGCAATAGAGCGCCATCCAGGCGGTACCGTCCGCCTGCTCCAGATACCCGCCAGTTGGAAGCGGAGCGCTGCGATCAAACACGCCAATGTTGTCCAGTCCTAAGAAACCGCCCTCGAAGGCGTTCCTTCCGGTCCGATCCTTACGGTTAACCCACCAAGTGAAGTTGAGTAGAAGCTTCTGGAAGCTGCGCTCCAGCCACTCCAAGTCCCCCTTGCCATAACGAGCTTTTTCACGGCGATAGGTGAAAATGGTCGACCACGCGTGAACCGGCGGGTTGACATCGCCAAAGTTCCACTCGTAGGCAGGCAATTGTCCGTTGGGGTGCAAATAATTGCCGCGCAGCATGAGGTCCAACTGCTGCTTGGCGAAGTCCTCGTCAACCAAGCTCAGGGCCAAAACGTGAAAGGCCAAGTCCCAAGCGGCATACCAAGGGTATTCCCATTTATCAGGCATCGAGAGGATGTCCGCGTTGACCATATGATGCCAGTGCGCGTTGCGCGGCGCGGCCCGATGATTATCTTTGAAAGGATCGGCGTCATGTTCCTCAAGCCACCGATCGACATCGTAGTAGTAGAACTGCTTGGACCACAACATCCCGGCAAGCGCTTGGCGCATAACGCTTGCCTCATCGGCGGTCAACGACGACGGGATAATCGTCGCATAGAACATATCCGCTTCCCGTTCCCGAATGTGCATTAATCCGTCAAAGCTGGTTCCAAAGGGAGCGAGTCGGCTCTCGTGTTCTTGCATGGGTCTGGGTGTTAGATCACTCAGACGCAGGCGAATGATTTGCGATTGACCTGGTTCTACAGCGATCCGGTAGTCGGCGGCCGCCTTCGTTCCAATGTTTTGAGGGTTTATGGCGCCTTCCTGGCAATGCACAAGGTAGTCGTTGAAGCCGTCCTTGACATAGGGCGTCGGGTTAAGCCCCTGAAAGAGACGCTGGTTATTCGTTTCATTCTCCGTAAAAAGCAGTCCGGCCGCGCCATCGCAATACAAGAAACGGTCGCCTAATTCAGGATGGGAGATGGCAATCACACTGTTGCTAGCCCCGGTCGGTACCTTCTGGAGGATGGGCTTGGGGACGTTTTGTCTTCCCGACCAAGTATTTCGGAACCAAACCGTCGGAAGCACATGCAGCGTGGCCTGCTCGGGCCCGCGATTGAAAACCGTAATTCTTATCAGGATGTTTTCCGGACTTTCCTTGGCGTACTCCACAAACACGTCGAAATAGCGGTCATCTTCAAAAATACCGGTGTCCATCAACTCGTACTCAAGCTCGTTCCGTTTTTTTTGCCGGTTGGTTCTTACCAGGTCGTCGTATGGAAATGCTCGCTGCGGGTATTTGTACAAATACTTCATGTAAGAGTGCGTTGGTGTGCTGTCCAGATAGAAGTAGTATTCCTTCCCATCTTCACCGTGGTTACCTTCACTGTTCGTCAGACCGAAAAGGCGCTCTTTGAGGATTGCATCCTGGCCATTCCATAGCGCCAGAGCAAAGCAGAGATACTGTTGGTCATCGGAAATCCCCGCGAGCCCGTCTTCGCCCCAGCGGTAGGCGCGTGACCGCGCCTGATCGTGCGTGAAATAGTTCCAGGCATTGCCATCCTGGCTATAATCTTCTCGAACCGTGCCCCACTGTCGCTCGCTCAGGTATGGCCCCCACTTTTTCCACGGCACGCCTTGCAGTCGGGTCTCTTTCAAACGCTTGGCCTCTGCGGTTTCATCCATAAATGCGCCTCTCTAGACTTTTCTTTTGGGGTTGCGTCGCGCACCTTTCGGCTTCCCACAACTGAATCCTTCACTGGCGTTGCAGATCCGGGATTACTAAACGCGAGGCACGGAAATGCTTTAGTACTTTCTTCGCTGGAGACCAGTGATGGAACTGTCAATTCTTACAGTGTCGTTCCAGGACAATTCTCCTCGATAAGTGAGAATGCGTTTTTGGACTGCGGCTCTGTGCGGGATTCTGGTTTCTGTTGGCGGCAGTCTCCAAGCCAATGTCTCGGACGCGCAGGACCTCGCTCCTCGGGCTTATCTGATCACGCCCCTTCATTCCAATGCGGTTACGTTGACCTATTCCCTTTTTGACGGGAGCCTTCTTTTTGAAGGCACTGCTCCAATCACAGGCGCCACCGCAAGGGCTCACGTGGCGATTTTTAGCTATTCCCGCTCACTAGGGGTTTTGGGCCGCACCGCAAACTTCACGGCCTCTTTGCCCTATGGCGTTGGAAACTTCCGGGGTTCCGTTGTGGGCGCGGAAACACACGCCTATCGTTCCGGCCTATTGCCGGCCTCTTTCCGGCTCTCGGTGAATCTCATCGGGGGCCCGGCAATGAGCGTTGCCGAATTCAGAAAATGGCGGCAGAAGAGCATCCTAGGTATCAGTTTCAGGCTGGTGCCTCAAACGGGCCAATACGACTCAAGCAAACTCATAAACTGGGGTACCAACCGCTGGGCCTTCAAACCGGAACTTGCCTATTCTCAACGCCGGGGACATTGGATTCTGGACGCCTACGCGGGAGCTTGGTTCTACACGAAGAACCCCGACTTCTTCTCTCACAACCAGTTCTCGCCGGGCATCAACAAGCAAACGCAAAACCCAATCGCATCCTTCGAGGGCCATCTCAGCTACGATTTTAGGCCCAGGCTTTGGGTTTCGCTCGATGGCAATTACTGGTCCGGCGGCGCCACCAGCTTAAACGGCATAGAAAACCTCAGCACTCGTCAAAAGAATTCGCGATTAGGCGGAACTGCTTCGATCCCTTTGAGCCGGCATCAGTCGGTCAAACTCAGTTACAGCAATGGGGCTTACATCAGGTACGGAGGGAACTTTCAAAATGCTTCTGTTGCCTGGCAATACTCTTGGTTGGGCAGACCCTAATAGCCCGGACCATGTGATTCTCATGAACTTTCCTCTTCTTGTATTTGCCCTATCGTTCGTAGTTCTGCTATTGGCGGCTTTCATCGGTGACGCTGTTCGCCGCACGTTGCATCCGTTGAAGGGGGAAGAACGGGACGATTTCAATGTGGTATTAAATGCAACCCTGACTCTCCTGGGCCTCCTCATTGGTTTCAGTTTCTCAATGGCCATTAGCCGGTACGATCAGCGCAAGAATTACGAGGAAGCTGAGGCCAATGCCATTGGCACGGAATGCGTGCGGGCGGACCTCCTTCCGGCTGGAGACGCCGCGAAGGTTCGTCAGCTGCTCAAGAAGTACGTGGACGAGCGAATCCTGTTTTACACCACTCGCAATGAGGGACGGCTTGCGACGATCAATAGAGACACCGCCGAATTGCAGAATGAGTTGTGGGCCGCCATCCGGCCGGCGGCGGAGGCAAATCCTACTTCGCCCTTGGTGGCCCTCGCGGTTTCCGGTATGAACGACGTCTTGAATTCACAAGGATATACGCAGGCGGCTTGGTGGAATCGCATCCCGATTGCGGCCTGGGGAATGATGGCGGCGATCGCAGTTAGTTGCAACTTGCTGATCGGCTATGGTGCACATGGAAGGGATTGGCGAATACTGCTGATCGTGCCGGTCGTCGTGTCGATAGCATTCTTTCTGATTGCTGACATTGACAGCCCACGCGGGGGCGCTATTCTCGTTGCCCCTCACAACTTAATCAGTCTTTCGGAATCTTTGCGGGCGCAATAGCGCTATTCGTGAGAGGCGCGCTGCAGCGTTGCACTTCGGACGATCAGTGACATGAGCCGTCGTCCCCAAATTGGTTGTTGGAGGCCATCGCAGCCAGGGAGTGAGCGCAGTTCAGAATTTTCTGATCCAGCGGGTCATTGTCCAAAGCATTTGGCGGAACATAGGTCCGCGATCTGTTTGCTTCCACGAATCTGTCGCTCAATTTTTTCATATTGTTGAACTCATTGGTGAGAAGTTGAAACGCACTTCGATCCGATTCGGTTGAAACTGCCACGGAAACAAGCCGGAGGTTCTGTCGGGCTTGCGCATGAAAGGTTCCCATCCAATCTTCCAACACCGGGTGTCCCTGCCGAATTGCATTCCTTAAGGCACTCCGCCATTCCCTGATTTCCGCCATTTCCTCAATTGCCGCTTTAACGAACTCTTTGGAGAATCCGGATGCTTCGGACTGGCCCGTATCGAGGTTGGCTTGCGAAGTACTCGCTCCAGCGGTTGGCAAGGTCAGCACAATTTGATTTCCCCGAAAGCTGAGCGAGCCATTCGCCAGCCGGGTCAATGCTTCGACATCCACAAGGTAGCGGCCCCCCATTTCCGTGACGGTCAGCTCCCCAGGATGCCCGGCAATAACAAGGGTCCGATTCTCCGGGGTGGCGTGCAGCCTTACAAACGCCAGCAGGCTCGAGAAGAACAAGAACGTTAGGAGGATGGCGAGCCGGCTTCCAGAAAAAATGCGCTTCGGAAAACTTCCCCCGCTCGTTTCATTACCCCGCGCCAATGTTCGGGAGTTTTTCATATCCATCGCTCCGGCTAACTCATGAGAGAGACGATGATGGTGCCCCAGGTAGTAAGCAGGATATGCCCGAACGCGACCGTGTACGAATACCCCAGCGTGGCAACTGGGCTATCCGATTTCTCTTGAACAGCGGCGACGCCCGCGATCATGGTTTGAGCTCCGGCGAGTCCGCCGAGCAGCAATACCGGGTTTAGCTTGAGCAGGTAGCGGCCGACGAAGAGGCCTGCAAAGAGAGGCACGAGAGTCACCACGATTCCTCCGAGAAAAAGGATGTAACCGTATTCCTTCACGGCGTTAATAAAGATAGGTCCGGCCTTGAGCCCAACCATGGCTACAAAAGCCGCCAAACCGATGGATTTCATGAAACTAATCGCCGCGTCAGGCATTTTTCCAAACCAGGGCTTCACCGATCGCAGCCATCCCACAAGAACGCCTGCGAGGAGAGTTCCCACGCTGGTGCCCAGGGCGATTCTCAGATGGCCTATGGGTATGGTCAGGACACCGCCGACCAGGACCCCTAAGAAAATAGCTATCCCCAGCACAACAAAGTCACTTTCCTCCGTGGGGTTAATCACTCGGCCCACCAGAGGAGCCAATCTTTCGACCGCGGCTTCTGAACCGGTTACTTGCAAGGTGTCGCCTCGCTCGACGGTTGTGCCTGGCCCAATCGGAATGGATTGGCCGCCCCGCGCAATGCCACGTAACAGCACGCCTCGTGCTTCATCGATTTGTTCCACCATTTCGCCGAGAGTCTTCCCAGCAACCCTATTGCTTGTGACATACAGTCCGTAAGCGGCGACCGGAATCTCAAGTAGTTCGGGATCGGTTGCCTCCACAGAGGCAGAAGAAAGCAGATTGATCAATGCCTCGGTTCGCCCAAGCACCGCGACCGTGTCTCCCGCCTCCAGGACGGTTGTGGGAAGAGGCCAGAAAATTTCGCCGCCGCGCCGGATTCGCTCTACGAAAAGCCGGGCGCCGGGCACGGACTTCTCGGCCTCGGCGATAGTCTTCCCAACAACGCGGCCATTTGGACGAATCGTGTAGGCGCGATAGCCGATGGGCTGCCACGCCGAAGACACACCGAGTTTCGTATGTTTTATTCCGAGCTTTTCTTCGACCTTCCTTGATTCTGCACGCAGATCAATCCCCAGCAGTTTTGGTCCAAAGCTGGCGCACACCAGGATTACGCCCAACGTGCCAAAGATGTAGCAAATCGCGTCCGCTACTGCGACGTGTCCAATCCATTGCTGCTTTTGATCGTCAGGCACCGACAAGCCTCGGATCGCCTCACTGGCCGTGCCGATCGCAGGCGATTCGGTCAAGGACCCGGAGAGCAATCCTGCGGAGTATCCGGGATCGAGCTTCATGGAATGTGCTATCCCATAAGCTGTTATGAGACCAATCACCGGAACAAATACGCCGAGTACTGCCCATCGCCAGCCCTCCCCCCTGAGGTTGCTAAAAAACCCGGGCCCTACGGAGTATCCGATCCCGAACAGGAATAGCAAGAACAGCATGGCCTTTGCCTGGTCAGAAACCGGCACATGAAAAAAGTTCCCGATAAAAATTCCCCCGAGCAAAGAGCCTGTCACGACACCCAAGCCAACACCGCGAAACTTTAACCGTCCGATCAGGTACCCGATACCGATGGCCAGGTACACGGCCATTTCCGGGTATTTTGCGAACACACCGCCTAGCCACTCCATACGTTGTCCTATTAGCTCATTTCACAGACGTTTCATGGGGATTTCTCAATGGGCTTCGGCCTTAGCTCCTGCCCATCAAGCGGAAGGGCGCGAAGCCGAAACTATCGCGCGGCAGCCCTTTGAGATTTCTCGGCGCCCTTCGAGGCCTCGAAAGCATGCCGGTAGCCCCGTGCGATCGAGCGAACTCCGCGGCCAATTTCCTCGTAAACCTCGTCATTCAGATTCGCCAAGGAGACTCGCAGCGACCATTCCGGGGCTTCGAAGCCTCCGCCGTTCAGCAGAACGATTCCGTGATCCTCGGCCAAACGAAATGCAAGGTCGAGCGGGTGCACGTTTTTCTTCAGGTACTCGACGGCGTCTTCGCCTATGTTCTTGCGCGCAAAGAATTCGAAGTCAATCAACCCATAGTAGGCGTCGTAATGTGGGTTAGGGGAAAGCTCGATGCCCAAGCCTTCGATGGTCGCTTTGGCACGCCGATGCACGATCTCCATGCAGGCCTTCTGATAAAGCTTGGCTCCATCCATCATCTCAGCGAGAGAAAACAGACTCATCATGACCTGTTGCGGCAGCGACAACCCCGCAGTGTGGTTTAGCGCCACATCGCGGCTGTCGGCCACAATGCGATCAATGAACTTGATCTTGCGCGGGTTGAGAGTCAGCGGCCCATAGCGCTTGTCGAGAGCTTTCAGTTCGGCATCTCCTAGCTTGGCAATCTTTTGGTCGAAGAGGTTTTCTTCATGAATAGCGATGACGCCAAGGCGCCAGCCGGTAGCGCCGAAATACTTCGAATACGAATACACTCCGATCGTGTTGTACGGCAGTTCGCCAAGCAAGGACCGGAACTCCGGGACAAATGTTCCATAAACGTCATCGGTTAGAAGCATGAGATCGTGGCGCTTCGATTTCACCAAATTCGCAATTTTATTGATGGTTTCCTTGCTCAGTGCGACGCCGGTGGGGTTGCCAGGATTCACGACGAAGAACGCTTTGATCTTCGGGTCCTCGAGCTTTTTGATTTCTGTATCTGTGAACTGGAAGCGATTTTCCTGAGGGGCGTGAATGTTGACGACATTGAGGGCGTAGTCTTCGAGATGAGTCATTTCAATGTAGGGCGTAAAAATCGGTGTGCCCAGCGCGATGGTATCGCCAGGTTTCAGCAGGCGATTCGCTTTCAGCGACTTGAAGATGTAGCACATCGCTGCTGTTCCGCCTTCGACCGCGTAGAGATCAAATTTGCCGCTCGGCCGCGGATTTCCGCACATCGCCCACATCAGGTACTCATGCGCAATTCGCTCGTTATGGACCAACATCCGGTCGGGAACTGGATAGTTGTCCCCAATGATGGAGTCCACCAGTTCGTGAACGAAGGCGTCTGGGTCGAACGCGAATTTCTTTACCGTAAAGGCCACCATCTCCTTGAGAAAGGACGCGCCGGGCGTATCCGCGTGCTTCGCGAGCCACACTTCCAAACGGCCCGCGATTCCCTGGAGCTGCGGCATTCCACCGATGCCGGCAGCGTGCTCCATCACGCGCTTGCTTTCGGCAATCGCGAACTGACCAAGCAAGAAATAACCCTCGCGCGGAGTAGTGGCGATCCAGTTTGGATTACCACGTCCAGCGTTCAGGAAGGCCGACTGCGTGGTGCGGGAAGTCTTCTTTGCGAGTTTGATTAGCTCGTCTTTGATTTCGAACGGGCTCAGTGTTTCGAAATTACGGAGCTCCAGTACATCCATGTTCATCTCCTTTTATTGACCTCTCGTCATCAAAACGATGAGAACCATTCCCCAGATCGTGAGCAGCGTGTTCCCGACGGCGTAGGTGACGGTGTATCCGAGAGCGGGAATCTGACTTTGGGCTCGATCACAAACCAAGCCCAGCGAAGCCGTCGTCGTACGCGCACCGGAAAGGATCCCCAGCAGAATTGCGTCGTGGAAGCGGAAGATGTATTTGCCGACGTACAAACCGAGTATGAGAGGCACAGTGGTTGCCAGCGCTCCCCATAGGAACAGGCTGACTCCCTGTGTTCTCAGGCCGTTGACGAAGCCTGGACCAGCAGAGATGCCAACGATGGCGATGAAAATGTTCAGGCCGACTGAGTTCATGAACCAAACGGTGGGTGACGGGATCCGCCCAAAGAAGGGCCGCGTGGAGCGTAACCAACCAAGAACCAGGCCCGCGATGAGCGCGCCTCCGGCAGTCGAGAGGGTTAGTGGCACGCCGGCGATCTTCCAGACGAGCGCGCCAATCAAGGCACCCACGGTGATCCCGGCGCCAATGAACGCAACGTCGGCGATATCGGTCGGGCGATCTGCGACGCCCACCATTTTGGCGGCGGCGGAAGTGTCCTGAGTGCGCCCCACCAGGGTAAGAATGTCGCCACGGTAGATTTTTGTGTTTGGCAGGATTGGAATGGCAGTGGCGGTTGCGCCCCGCGTGATCTTGCGCAGGAAAACGCCCCGGGTGCCGGGCAGCTTGGCGATCTCAGCCAGAGTCTTGCCGTCGACTTCCTTATTGGTCACGTATGCATCGACGCCTTCTACTGGCACGCTGAGCAGCTCCGGGTCGTCCACTTCTGCCGGGATACTGCCCATGTTCACGACCGCATCACGACCGCTTCCAACCGCAGCCATCTTTACGCGTTCGCCGATGATGTTCAGCATCGCTTCACGAGTGCCTGCGACGGCAACCACGTCACCCTCGCGCAATACGGTGTCCGCAGTGGCTTCCTCAATAACCTCATTTCGACGCAGGCGCAGAACGAAAACGCGCGCATTGGGTACCAGCGCCTCGGCCTCGATGGCGCGGAGACCGTTGACTTTGCCGCCGGGCTGCACGCGGAACGCGCGCATTTCCCAACGGTGCCAAGCCGAACCGGCGCCACCTAGTTCTTTGCTGCCTCCTTGCGTCTCCTCATATTCTTTGCAGGCAGCGACTAGATCCATACGCAAGAGCGCCGGGCAGATCAAAGCAATCACAATCGCCGACCCGACCGTGCCGAACATGTAGGTCACTGCGTAGGCGACGGGCATCGAGTCGAGCAGCCTCTTAGCCTCGTCCGCTGCCAGGCCGAGCCGATTGATGGCATCCGTTGAAAGGCCCAGCGCGGCAGATATCGTCTGAGATCCTGAGTAAAGTCCGGCGGAATAGCCCAGATCGTAGCCAACGAATTTACAGATGACGACGGGGACTAGCAGGCAAAATGCGCACTGGACTGCAGCGAAAATTGCCTGGGGGAGACCATCTTTAGCAACACCGCGTACGAACTGCGGGCCGACTCCGTATCCGACGGCAAACAAAAACAGCAGGAACGCAAACGCTTTAAGCGGCTGCGAGATAGTGATGCCAATCTGTCCGATCAATACTCCTGCCAGCAGGGTGGCGGTGACCGATCCCAATCCAATACCTTTGAAGGTGAACTTGCCAAAGTAGTAGCCCAAAGCCAGAGTCAGAAAGATGGCGATTTCCGGGTACTGTTTGAAAGTCGCGGCAAACCAAGTGAGTATGGCCATTGTTTAGCCTCCTTGCATCAGGCGCGCCTTGAGCCGGCACTGGAACCTAATCAGCCGCCGCTGACTTCCTCTTAGCGGCCTTTGCTGCGTGCGTAGCTTCATCAGCGTGTGGCTTTGCAGATTTCAGGAACGCGGGATTTAACAGTTTTAGTCCCAGAGCGGCCGTGTAGCCGTGAATTTCCTTGACGTCCAATTTGCGCATGAAATCAATTGTTTCGCTGTCGATGACCTGGCCAGGAACCATGATTGGAAATCCTGGCGGATAAGGAATCACGAAGCTTGCTGAAACCAGCTCGGGTCCGTCCTTCAACCGTTTATCGATCTCCGGGCTGAACAGCTTCAGATGCTCGCACTGCTTTTCGCGATACGCTGCAAAGAATGCCGAGCGCATATCTCCTTCACTTGTTACGCTCGAAGGGTCTTCTCGGAAACGGTTGAAGAAAGATGTGAAGTTCGGAAGATTGGGAACGTCGGTCATGAGGGACTTCACGCGTGCGGTAAAAGCCTGCTGGGCCGCGCTTCCTCCGTCCGCGAGTTTCTTTTCAATTCCCTGCGAAATCTCCACCAACACCTTGATGAGCTGAGCGATATCGCTGCGCGTGTTGTTAATGTTTGTCTGCAGCAAAACGCTGTTTCGCGAAGTCTTGTTGAGCTGGATGTCGTAATCGGCTGCCAGCAGGTTCTTGAATTGCGTGCCGTCGAATCCTGCCGAACCACAGACGAGCGTGAGTCGCGTGACATCCAGGGCGAATTCGTCTTGCCGGAAGGCTTCGACCGCTTTTGCCCAATTCATTCCTGGCGTCAGGTAATCGACGAATCCCGAATTCCTGAACTCGGCGGGAATCATTTCGTCCGCGCCCAGCACGCGGAAATACTTCGAGACAAGCGGGTGAGAGTTCACTTCCCTACGAATGTCAAGCGCCAGTTGGATGGCGCGATTCACTAGTTCATAGCCCTCGAGCTCCATCTGCCGCCTTGCAACATCCAGCGAGGCAATGATCTGCAGATTCGGTGAAGTGGAGGCGTGGGTGAAAACAGCTTCGTGAAACTGTTCTTCTACCGTGTGATAGTCCGGATCTTTAACGAGCACCATCGAACCCTGTCGCAAACAGGACATGGACTTATGCGTGGAGTTCGTCTGGTACACACGCAGCCGCACCCTTTCGGGGTTGGCAAACAGGCGAGTCTCCAGGAGCAACTTATCGCTTGGATTTGCGCCGAGCTTTTTCTCTTGTTCTTTGTATGCCTGACGGTACGCCGGATCCTTGAACTTGCGCTCCAGAATAGCGGCAGCTCCCATCGCCGTGCGCCGGCGGTAGAAAGGGCTCCATCTTGCAAACCCAAACCATGCTTCATCCCAGAGAAATATCAGGTCGGGCTTGATGGCGAGGCATTCCTCCATGACTCGCTCAACGTTATATATATGCCCGTCGAAAGTGCAGTTTGTGAGCACCAAAAGCCGGACCCGGTCCAGCTTTCCCTCCGCCTTTAGGTCGAGCAGAGCTTTCTTGATGGTGTGCAGCGGTACCGCCCCATACATGGAATACTGCGTAAGCGGATAAGCTTCCATGTAAAGGGGAAGCGCGCCAGCGATCACAGCTCCGTAATGGTGGGACTTGTGGCAGTTGCGGTCGACCAGCATGATGTCGCCGGGGGCCAACAACGCCTGCTCGACCATCTTGTTCGACGTCGACGTGCCATTGGTTACGAAGAAAACGTGGTCCGCCCCAAATGCGCGTGCAGCCTTCTCCTGAGCAACCTTAATGTTTCCAGTGGGCTCCAGTAGGCTGTCGAGACCACCGGTAGTTGCGGAAGACTCGGCAAGAAAGAGGTTCAAACCGTAAAACTGACCCATATCGCGAATCCAATTCGACTTGAATATTGACTTGCCTCTCGCAACGGGCAACGCGTGAAAGGTGCCTATGGGCCTTTGCGCATATTTCTGCAGATTATCGAAATAAGGCGTGTTGTATCTGTCTGCGATGCCATCGAGGATGCTTAGATGCAGTTCGAGAGGTTCCTCAACCTGATAGAAGACGCGGCGGATACAATCCCCTCGAACATCGCCGGCAAGTTTCTCCGGTTCCCGGTCACTCAGGAAGTAAATGTCGAGTTCTGGACGCAACTGCTTCAATCCCTGCGCCAGGGCCAAACCATATTGCCCGGCATCCTTATCAATGTTGGCTGCAGCGAGATGGGCCGCGAGGAATTCGCGCAAGACCGGACTGTAGTGTGAGGAAGCAAAGGAAATGCCTTCATAAATGACGACGGCCTCGATGCCGCCATTGAGGATTGCCGCTAGTACCGAGTCTTCGAAATTGCCGACAAAGACCGGCTCGTAGATGAATTTGTCCTGAGGCCTGCGTAGCTTGCGCAGTTCTTGTGTCAAATCCGACCAGTTTGCGGCCCGAGCAGGACTCACCATCAACACTTCGAAATAAGGGCGGTGTTGAGTTTCTTCAGCGGCTCCGGGCAGCCGGTCAGACAGGCCGATCGAGGGCTGTTCCTCCCCTTCCCAATCGGCGAGGTTGGTGCGATAGGAATGTGTGAGTAGTGCGGTGCTAATCGACTGTGCTAAATGTGCGGTCCCCGTTGCATCACCTGAGGTGATGCGCTCGCCAAGCGTTCTTAGCAGCGCCTCTCCCGGATAAGCAAAAAAATCCTCCCACTGACGCAGTTCTTGAAAGGTGGCCGACGTAGCCGCCTGCTGTTTTTCCTTTTCAGAGGGCTGCCGATTCGCGACGCCTTCCCACACGCGCGCTGCCTGGAGCAGAGAGCGCCAGCGATCGAATCGAGCTTCTGCGACGGTAAAGAACTGATCCACTCGAGCTCTTGGTGCACTGCTCATGGCGTACCTTTCCATTAAGACCCGCGCTAGAAGATGGTGCGCTCTCCTTGCACGTTAGTTGTACCTACTCAAAGGTCGAAACTGTCAAAAATGCCAGCGAATACAATCGGCTTGCGGTCATCGCATAGGAAAATTCGTAGCGGCGCTCTGGTTTAGACTGCATCGATTGAAAGTGGCTGGATGGCAAAGTGGAATAGGAAACTGTCAACACTAACAGTTTCGAATCGTCTGACGTTTCGACGAAGGTAGTCGAGCACGCAATGTTCGTCTAAGGAACTTCGTAATGGACTGCCCTGAAGGGCATGCGTAGAGCACAAGCAACGTGAACTCTGCTGCTCAACTACAAACTCGGTCACTTCCCCGCTGGTCGGCACTTCTGGTTGATCCCGAACCTCAGGTGAGCAGGGCGCTCTGCGCCGTTCTGAGTACGGAAGAGTGGAACGTGGTGTATGCGCCCGGCAATCCGTCTGCATTGAAGCTTGTCGAAGCGCGGCCCTTCGATCTGATCGTTACGGGGACAGGAACGACCGGTAAGGAAGACATAGAATTGTTGAGGAGAATCCGGCGAGTCCGGCCACATGTTCGCCTCATTATCCTTACTGATGAACGTACGCCGGCAGACGTGATCGCCGCGATTCGAGAACGTGCGTTCAGCTATTTCTCGAAGCCGTTCTCGACTGCCTCCCTGGCCGAGATCGTACGCTGCGCCATGAGTGAACCTCTGTGGGATGACGGAATCGAACTGGTCTCCGCCACCCCCGAGTGGGTCAGTGTGATCGTTCGTTGCGACAGGAATACGGCTGATCGGTTGGTCCAGTTTTTCGAAGAGATGTCGGATTTGCCTCATCCGGACAGAGAACATGTCGCAACTGCTTTTCGCGAAATGCTGCTCAACGCCATCGAGCATGGGGGTAATTTCGATCCGGACCAATATGTTGAAGTGGGGTATGTGCGCACGCGGAAACTGGTGATGTGCAGGATTAAGGACCCTGGCCAGGGCTTTTCTCTCGATGAAATTCACCATGCAGCGATCAACAATCCCTCGTATGACCCGATTCGTCATGTTCTTTTTCGAGAAGCGGAAGGCTTGCGCCCCGGTGGATATGGGGTTTTGCTTGCCAAGCATCATGTCGATGAGCTGATGTACAGCGAGAAAGGCAACGAAGTTCTGCTAATCAAATATCTTCCCTCTTTAAGCGCCCCCAATCACTCCATTTGACTCTTGTCCGGGCAAGCGATTTGGCGTCTTCTTCGCTACCGCCTAGCTTTGGGCGATTCAAAGTCCGCTTTAGTCACTCGCGCGAATGTCAGGCCCACTCATCGCTAGCACTTCTGACAGTTTCCCCGAGCAACAAAATTCGCAAACTGAAGATGCTTCGCCGACGTCGAGGAGGCAGGGCCATGAGGCTTTCCTATATCGCGATTTCAATCTCCATGGTTTGCTGGGGGCTAACAGCACATGCCCAGCTCCCCATCAGCGAAGCAGTAAACCCGTCCGGAACAGAAACGCACAAGTCTGGCAACGACCAGGACGCCAATGCCCTAGCGGATGCAGTACGAAAAGTTTCTGCACTTGGGGAATCGGATCCGGGATATGAATCAGCCCTCTACAATCTAGCCGGGCTCTATCGGCGACGTCACAACTATGCTGAAGCAGAATCCCTGTACCGGCAGGCTCTTACGGTTTCCGAAAGAGTTCACGGAGCAGAGAATGAAGAAACAGCGACGGTGCTTAACGAGTTGGCCCTTCTATTCCAAGAACAAGCCAAATTCTCTGACGCACAGCCGCTTTTTCGGCACGCCCTGGCCATCCGGGAGCGAGTGTATGGACCAGAACACCCGCTTACCGCGACAATTCTGAACAATATGGCGAGTGTCTATAGTAGCCAGGGCCAGTATTCAGAAGCCGAGGCGCTCTATCGGAAGGCCTTGGCCGTTTGGGAAAACCTTGAACCTGAAAAACTCAACTTGGCGTCTACCTTGGACAATCTCGCGTCCGTGGAACAAGATCTGGGCGAATACCTGAAGGCTGAAGAACACTTTCGGCGCGCCCTGGTCGTTCGGCAGGAAACCGTCGGAGCAAACGATACGGGCGTCGCGACAATTCTTAACAATTTTGGGATGTATTACAACGAGCAGGGGAGGTTTACGGAAGCCGAGCCGCTCCTCCGGCGCGCCCTTGCCATCTGGCAAGAATTGCTCGGTCCGGAAGACCCCAACGTTGCCGCCGCGTTATGCAATATCTCAACGGCTTGGAGACAACAAGGCAAGTATCTAGAAGCGGCAGCCGCTCTTCAGCGGTCCTTAACCATTTGGGAAAAGGTGTACGGACCGGATCATCCGAACGTTGCTAGCGCCCTTAATAATCTAGGCGTGCTTCAGAAGACACTACAGAATTATCCTGAGGCTGAATCCGACTTTCAGCGGGCCATGGCAATTTGGGAAAAGACCTATGGACCGGAACACCCGGTAGTGGCGAATATCTTGGGCAATGTCGCGCTCCTTCGGAAAAACGAAGGCAAGTTCTCGGAAGCGGAAAGCCTCTTGGAACGGGCCATGGCGATTCGGCAAAAGTTTTTTGGAGCCGAGCACGTGACCGTGGCAGTTAGTCTCAATAATCTGGCGGAAGTCTACAGCTCAGAGGGCAAGCACAAGGAAGCGGAGTCGTCATACCTGCGAGCGCTAGCAATTTATGAAAAAAACCTCGGGCCGGACCATCCGGACGTCGCGACGGTGCTCCATAACTTGGCGACAGATCAGTTGAGGGCGGGCGCCTATGAGGCATCCGAACAGAGTCTAGTGCGCGCGCTGGCCATCCGCGAAAAAAAGTTCGGGCCGGGCCATCCGGACTTGGCGCCGCTTTTGAGCAATCTCGCGGCTGTCGAACAGATGCAGCGCAAATACGGTGACGCTGAATCGTTGTATAAGCGTTCGCTGGCCCTATGGAACAAAGCCGGATTGACGCAATCCCTGGATTTTGCGCAAACAATGCAGAACTTTGGCGATCTGTGTCTCGAAGAGCGAAAGTACGATGAGGCTGGGCCTCTGTTTGCCCAGGCTCTAACGATCAAGGAAAACTCACTGGGTGCGCAAAACCCGGAGCTGGCACATGTTCTTACCTTCCTGGCCGCGGCTGATGTATTTCGCGGCTACTACACCGAGGCCGAGCCGTTTTGCCAGCGCGCACTTACGCTTTTGGATAAATCTTCGCCTCCAGACTACCCGGGATTAATTTACGCTATGAAGGTCTACGCCCTGCTGCTGACCAAGACACAGCGACAGGCTCAGGCGGAGTTGCTAGAAACCAAGGCGATGGTCTACGCCGCCAAATTGAAGAACAAATTCAAAGACGAAACCGAGGCCACATCTCCCTGATAACAGACACGAAGAGAACCGCTCGCCAGATACCCTAAGCCAAGTTGACAGATCCGTGCTTTCCTTCGTAGGATTGCTTAGTGTCCTGTGACGTCCCCGCCATGGGCATGGGGGACGTTTCTCCCAGCTTGCGGTTCAATTAAAGCCAAGCGGAACTTTGTCAAATCGTGAGTGTTGTACCCCTATGGGGAGGGGTGCGCGCTTGTCCAAGACTCGCGTACTGTTAGCTGACGACAACACCCAGGTCCTTGAGTACGTCCGGGACTTTTTGTCCGCTGACTGCTGCGAAGTCGTCGGAGCGGTAACCGACGGGCAAGCGGCAGTAAGTGCAGCCGCCCAATTACTACCGGACGTCATCGTGCTTGATCTTTCCATGCCTGTCCTGAATGGCATTGAAGCCGCCAAGCGCATCCTAGAGGCCAAGCCGTCCGCAAGAGTCGTTTTCCTTACCGTCGAGCGGGATCGCGATACGTGTGGTGCGGCTCTCGAAACCGGTGCCTGTGGGTACGTCCTCAAGCCTCGCCTAGCTACTGACTTGATTCCTGCAATTGGCTTGGCAAAAGATGGCCGCCGTTTTGTTTCCCCAGGTTGCCAATGACCCTACCGACGACGTGCGCATTCTCTGCATAATCGACATAAGCTGGCCAAGTGAATCGGTCCCGGATGTGGACGAACAGAGCTCGGTCGACGTACGCGCCCTTAACTCCTAAGTGCACAGGTTTAAGATTCTGGAGCGGGGTAATGGTACTTACTGCCATTTGTCCCGCCTCTGAAGGCTTCGAAGGCGTTTTGCCAGGGGCGCCGCACGTATGGATAACGGATCTTGTAAACTTTTTGTTGAATGTTATCAATAGAGTGAGATACATTTCATCACGTTAAGCATTACTTATGGATTTGGGGGGCGCCCGGTTTGCTCTTGTGGGGACGGCGTGAACGAAGTAGAGGTGCCTCGTATTAAGCGTTGAACGCTCACGGCGGTGTTTAGCCACC
>Ga0126369_10000594_pt1 | contig 23942 bp, 19 predicted proteins | sample PanSoiMetaPlot_1_FD_109646 | JGI IMG/M metagenome (GOLD analysis project Ga0126369, IMG submission 109646) | Tropical forest soil microbial communities from Panama - MetaG Plot_1 | ecosystem: Environmental > Terrestrial > Soil > Tropical forest > Bulk soil | place: Panama | collected 2016-02-17
CCCATGGTCGCGAAGACTTCGCCCACACCGTCGCCATCAATATCGACTTGATCTATAAAGTCGATGCTCGATAAAAACCCTTCGGCCGGGGGCTGGTAGGCCTGAAATTTCACGAAGTCCGCGCGCATGGCGGCGCCCTCCGCGGTGGCGATCAGGAACAGGTCGCGCTCGAATTTATTTTTCGCAGCGAGCGTAAAGCTCCCGATCATTTCGTACTTGCCATCGCCGTTGAGATCGGTCGCGGTGAGATTCGTGACTTTAATCGAGGACAGCAAAGCGGCCGGCGTGCGGTTCTGTTGATAGATGCTCTTCATCAGCGCCAGCGTCGCGGTCCGCTCAGCGTCAGTCGGCGGCCGGCGCGAGATCGCCCGCTTGCCCAGGCTCTCGGAATTTGTCGCCAGCGCCATAACCTTCCCGCCCAGTTTGGCCGAGGTGGAGAGCGTCGCCTGGGCATGAACGTTGTTGCACCCTTCAGTCCATTTGCTAACGGTGGCCGTGCCGGCATCACCGCCGCCAAATATCAATCGGAACACTGAACCGGTTTTGAAATAATCATTGGCAAAGCTCTTCTGGCGATCCTTCTGTTCGTCAGAGTAGGGCGAACGCAATTGCTTGCCCTGGAGCACGGCCAGGGCATCGAGAGATCCTTCACCCGCTTCTGAAGACACGGCCAGGATGACGGTGGGCTTTCGCGTCTGGGCGAAGGAACCAGTCGTGATGGTCAGGAGCAGAATTAGACAGATGAGGAAAGACAGCGGGCGTCCAAACTCACGGGGGATACGTTTCATGTTTTTGCAATGACTCCTTGTTGCTTCGTCGCTACCAATTCGCGCGTATCTTACTTCAAGAGCTTCTGCTTCTGCCGAAAAATTTTTGGGAGGGCGCCGACTCGCCGGCGCTTTTCGGTCGCGCGGAAACAAAGCGGTGACCAATCACCGCACGCCAAGCTAACCACCCGTTTGGCAAGGCGCAAACGCGCGACTATACTCAGATTGCGATCACCGCCGCCGCCAACTTGCGAATCGATTCACCAACAACTGACGACCGCACGCCACTGAGCGGAAAGAATTTTCGATTTGCCATTGTGGCCAGCCGCTGGAATGACTCACTGGTGTCGCGCCTGGTGGCGGGTGCGCATGAAGCGTTGCAGGAAGTTTCGGTCAGTGACGAGGCCATCGAGGTTTTCCGCGTGCCTGGTTCTTTCGAGCTGCCGCTGTGCGCCTTAAAGGCGGCCGCCTCAAAACGGTTTCATGCCGTTATTTGTCTGGGGGTGGTGATTCGCGGCGAGACGCCGCACTTTGATTTTGTGGCCGCCGAAGCAGCGCGCGGTATCGGCCAGGTAAGTCTGACTACCGGCGTCCCGGTAATGTTCGGCGTTATTACGGCGAATACTGTCGAGCAGGCCAATGCTCGCGCCGGCGCCAGACACGACAACAAGGGATATGAGGCAGCGATGGCCGCGGTCGAACTCGCGAATCTTTATCGTGAAGAATTCGATCAGCGGCCGTGATAATGCTAATGTACTTTGTGCTTCGCGCTTTCTGTTTGAGTTCAAAGCGCCAAGTTCAAAGTACCAGGCTCTCTTTTTACAGGTTATGGGTTCTCGGCGTAAGGCGCGTGAATGCGCCTTGCAAATGCTCTTTGCGGCGGACGTGGCTGGAACGCGCGGCGATCAACTCGCGCGGACGTTCTGGTCTGAATTGTCGGATGGCGAGCTGGAGTCGGGCTCACAAGAGTTTGCTACCAGGCTGGCGATCGGCGCCCTCGCCCATCTGGAAGAAGTCGACGAACGTATCCGATCGCGTGCCGAACACTGGCGCATCTCGCGCATGGCGCTGGTCGATCGCAACCTGCTGCGTCTGGCCGTCTACGAATTTCTTCACGAGGCCACTCCGCGAACAGTAATAATCAATGAAGCGCTGGAGATCGCCCGCCGCTTTTCCACCTGGGAAGCGACTCAATTCATCAACGGCATCCTCGATGCCATCAAACGGGACCTTGATAAGGAATCACCTGAACCGGAATCAAAAGCCACGGCAACCCAGGAAGAGGATTAGTCAGTTCCCTTTTGCATTTGGTTGCGGCAAAGCGAGAAGCATCTGGCTCTCCAGTGCATAAAGGGCCGCCTCTCCCAGAGGTCACTAAAAGTTATTTTCGAGGCTGCGCCTCGAGCCGCCGGCGTACCGTTCAAAACACTTAGGCGGCGTCCGCCGGATTTGGCGCAATCTCCGCCGGCGACAAAGTTACATCACCTGGCGCCTCTTTTAAGCTAAACTGCTACCGCGATGACTGACGAGCAGCGCCTGTTTCTCGATGATGCCAATGAGATCGTCGAGCGACTCTACAGCGACCTCGATCAGTTGAGGACCGACCGCCTTGAGGGCAAACGCCGGCGCCAACTCGCCGCCCAGATTTTCCGTCGCGTCCACACCTTAAAGGGTTCGGCTGCCAGTTTCGGTTTTAGTGCCGTCAGTAATGTAGCCCACGAATTCGAAGCGGTGCTGGACGGCATGAGATTAGGCCGCCTGGCCCTGACCGATGAGGTGCTGGATACCTTCGAGGCGGCCGTCAGTACGATTGATCGCGCCTTGCAAGCGCCCGGCGAAGCGCTGGTTGAAGAACAGCACCGGATCGTGCAACGCCTCGCCGCGCACGCCCAGGCCACTAAAGGCAAGAGTCACATCGCCACCGGTCTGCGCGCGGCCCTACCGGCTGACATTGCTGCTTCGCTGAGCGAATACGATCTGCAGCATGCGCGTGAAGCAATTCGCGAAGGAGCAAAGCTTTACATTGTCTCGGCAGCATTCGCCCTCGAAGGCTTCGATCGCAACTTTCGCGAGCTGACCAAACTCCTCGGCCAAACCGGTGAAGTGATCGCCACCACTCCCGGCGGTCCGACGAAAGATAACGACATAAATTTTCGCATAGTCTTTGCGGCTGATTTCATCTCGGCAGAAGTAATGCGCCAGGCCGCACAACTGTCGCAGGTCGAAGCTGCGCACATCGATATCCAATTGCCGCCGAATGAACAGCCGCGGCCGCCTGAGCCTGCCGAGATACCAACCGTCCCGCGCCTGGAAACTGATCGCTCTATTATCCGGGTCGATCTTCCGGTGCTGGACGATCTCATTACGACGGCGGGCGAACTTTTTCGCCACACCACCAAAACAGTGACGGACACCTCGGCCCCGACGCCATCCGATCGCGCCCTGCACGACCTGCGCATGCGATTCGTCGCTTTCGAAGAGCGGCTCATCAGGCTGCGTCTCGTGCCCGCGACCGAAGTCCTGGAGCGGACGGCGTTACGCGCCGGCCGGGTCGCCGCCCGGCACCTCGGCAAGCAGGTGGAATTTCATATCGAGGGCGCCGACGTGGGCATTGAAAAATCGCTGGCCGATTTAATCGGCGATCCGCTGCTGCACCTCGTGCGCAATGCTATTACCCACGGCATCGAAACCCCGGACGAACGATGCGCCGCCGGGAAACATGCGACCGGCCATGTAACTTTGACGGCCTCGAATCAGTCAGGGCGGATCTATGTCGCTGTGAGCGATGACGGGCGCGGCATTGATCTCGATCGAGTTATCGCCGCCGCGGCTGAACAGGGAATCTCGAGCACCACGCTGACCGAGGATCAATGCCTGCGATTGATTTTCCGGCCGGGCTTTTCAACGTCACGCGAAGCATCTGATCTGGCCGGACGTGGTATCGGACTCGACGTCGTCGATCGCGCGATGGATCTGGCGGGCGGCGAAGTGCGGGTGGCCACTGAGAAAGGCAAAGGCACCACCTTCGCCATGATTATCCCGGCCGCGCTGTCACTGGTTAATTGCGTCATCGTGCGATGTGGCGAACATCTTTACGGCATCGATTCATCGCGCATCGAAGATGGCCGGATCCGCAGACGCACCATCACCAATACCGGCGACCGGCTCGAGCCTGACGACTTACCATTGGTGCATCTGAGCGACTTAATAGATCAAAACACGGAGCGCAGCGATGCCGGCGAGTTCCTGGTGTGGCGACGTCCCGCGGTGGCCTTTCCCGGCAAGAACAACGGATTGGGCGGCTACCGGATCGGCGTCGACGAGATCGTGGCAACCCAGGAAACGCTGGTGCGCGGTCTTGGTCGTCACGCCTACCGCTGGACCGGAGTTTGCGGCGCCGCGGAAATGTTCGACGGTCGCATCATCCTGGTGCTGGACTTGCCGGAACTGATTGAAACCAGTCTGGAGTCCACTGTCGAATGAATAGTGGCTGCCGTAAGATCCTGCTCATCGCACTGGGCCTGGGACTGTCCTTTATTTGCGCCGCCCAGGCCCGGAAATATCCGGACAAAATCCGGGGTTATAAAGTTGAGCGAACTGTAGTTGAAGTAAAAAGACCGGCGGCAAAAACTTCTGCCACCCCCGCGCCCAATGGTCAAACCGCGCCGGACGATTCGACGGTCGATCAGTTAATCAGTCTGGGAACACCGGAACTGGCGCGGGTCACGCCGCTGGGGATTACCTTCGAAGTCCCGGTGGTCGTAGCGCCGGTCACCCAAAGCGGCAAGGTAGATTTTCTGGTCTTCGAAGATATGGAAATCAACGGGCGCCCGGTCGACATTTCGGAATACGAACATTCATTTCAACTGCCTAACAACAAACCGTCGACGCTGAAGAACCCTTTGCGGATCTCCATTCATTTGCCCAGTGCGCTGCTCGCGGCGATCGGCGAATGGACCGAGTCGAAAGATACCTGGCCGGTTACCGGCCGCATATACGTCTTCGGCAAATTCAAAAAAGGACCGTTCAGTTTTAAACGATGCGTGCCGGTGGAACTGAATTTGACAATGCGAAATCCACTGAAGGAGAAATAGCGATGGCTGAATCCGCAGCAATTATCGCCGCCCAAATCGCCGAAGCGATTAAAGCGAGCGGCGTCATAGTCAAAGTCGAACCTGAGGTCTTTGCCAAGCTGCTCGCGAGAGTCGACAATCCCCTCGTCATTTATTCACAGGGTGGACTTATTTCAACGCACCACGACTATTTGACGAGCTACAAGGGTTTTGCCTTTTTCGCGAGGGCCGACGAACAGATCCCTCTGCCGTCGACGGCGGAAGTCATCGTGGCAGAAAAGATTTGGATCCCGGGATGATCATTTGGAGCACGGGGGCGTAGTCCCGATTTATCGGGCGACGACACCGCTTTGGATCGAGTTCCTCACCCGCAAGTTAACAATCCAAAGCGCCGTCGCCGCTGCGCTTTGCCGGCGCACTCTAAATTCTACTTGGCGATGGCGTAGACCTTCGAGATATCGGTGAAATAAACCTGCTTCGCATCTGTCGTCAGGAACTTGATCCAACCTGCGGTCCCCCGATCGATCTCGACTGGCGAGCCTCCGGTTTTTGCCACTTTCATCAGCGCCACCGGCCCAAACGAACCTTCGCCTTTGACATTATCAAAGTAATAAACGTTCGCGTCGTCGATTACGAATTCCATGGTGTGATTAATCGACGGCGCGAGCTGCACTAACTCACCGGTGCTTTTCGACAGCCTCATTAAAGCGGACTCGCCGTTTTTCGCCATCCCGCAAAAATAGAAATTGTCGGCGTCCATGCGCAGCCCCAGCGGCGTCTTCGATCCGTCGTGGGAAATGGGAATGACCTCGCCGCCGATTTTTCGAATCTCGTTCAGCCCGTCACCCGTCATCCAATAGACAAAGTTCTCGTCCTCGGCAATTCCGCTCGTCCCCAGATATTTCGGGGTCAACGGTTTCGCCTCGCCACCCTTCTTCGGCGCTGTCATCAAAGGCTCAGGCGGCGAGCCTTCTCCGCCCCAGATCAACCAGTAGATGTTCTCGTCGTCCATCACTATCTCATCCGGCTTTGGCGCCTGCGGAATGATCTTCTCACTCGCGCCACCTGTTTTCGCCACCCGCATGAGGCTGCCGCCATCCGACCAGTAAATGTACTTGTCATCCTGGGCGAGCGTCGTATCGGGAATTGTCTGGCCGCCCTTTACCAGGATGCTGACGTTGCCGTCCGGCAGCGAGATCTTCTTGATGTTGTTCGTGCCTTCCTGCTGACTCGCGACCGTGCCGCCGGTGACGTAGTACACGTTGACGCCATCGGCGATGATTTTCGAGGGGTGATCCTCTTTATCCGACAGAATTCGGGCTTTGGCCCATGAAGCTGAGGTGGGGCTCTTAGTTGAACGACACCCGCCAATTGCGGCCACGAGTAATCCCAGGGCGAGCAGAGCCCCAAATAGATTTCGTGACGATCTAAGTTTGCTCACGCCCAGTCAACCTTCGGATGCATGGTGTGCCAATTGGTCGCCTTCTCGAAAGCGAGCGCGACCCGGAGCGGCGAGGCTTCATCATACAGGCCGCCGGTGAACATGATGGCGCGCGGCAGGCTGGGTGTGCCGGCAAAGCCGCAGGGCACGCACACCGTCGGGTGACCGGTCATGTTGGTGATGATGAGACTCGCACTGCCCGGCGCAGGCGCGACAAAGACGTCCCATTGGGACATGAGCTTGTCCATCTCGCGCATCAACAGAACCCGGGCGCGCTGCGCGCGGAGATATTCGACCGCCGGAATGAATCGCGAAGTGCGGAACGAGTTCGGCCAGTCGAAGGGAGCTTGACCCGACAACTGATTAACGCGGCCATCGCGGGTGATATCGTCGAAGGCCGTGGCCGCCTCGGCATTCAAAATGTAGCGAATATTGTTGGTCGGAAACTTCGGCAATTCGATGGGCGTCATCTTGACGCCGGCCTTGTCCAGATCCGCCAGCGCCTGCTTATACATCGTGTTTCGCTCTTCGAGAATTCGCCGCTGCTGTTCGCGCTGCTGCTCGGTGGCGTTGGGATTCGCCGGCGGCGTGGCTTCGAATTCGGTCTTCAAATACGCCACCCGCAGACTGCTCAAGGGGACCTCAGCGTTCCAATTGAAAGGCGCATCTCCGACGGTCAGGTCCTTGCTGTCGGGTCCGTAGATCGCATCGAGCGCCGCGGCGCAGTCTTCGACCCCGCGGCAAATCGGTCCGATTTTGTCCATCGTCCAACTCAAACCCATCGCCCCGTAACGGCTCACGCGGCCATAGGTCGGCCGCAAACCGGTGACCCCACAAGTTGAGGACGGCGAGACAATTGAGCCCAGCGTCTCAGTTCCAATCGAGAATCCCACCAAACCTGCCGCCGTCGCGGACGCCGGGCCGGCCGACGATCCGCTCGAGCCATTCCGGTCCTCATTCGGGTTCCAGGGATTGCGGGTCACGCCGGCGAACCAGCGCGCGCCCTGGGCCAAGGCGCCCATCGAAAGTTTTGCCACCAACACTGCGCCCGCTTCGCGCAGCCGCTCGACCACCGTGGCGTCATAATCGATTACCTGATCGCGATAAGGCTCGGCGCCCCAGGTGGTCTTGATTCCTTTGGTCGCGAACAAGTCCTTGGCGCCCCAGGGAATGCCGTGCAACGGTCCCCGGTACTTGCCGCGCTTTAGATCGTCATCCGCGGCCTGCGCCTGCTGCATCGCCAGGTCTTCGGTCAGGGTCACGACGCACAAAAGTTTCGGGCCGTACTTCTTCAGTCGATCCAGATACATTTTCGTGAGTTCGACCGAGGTCACCTTCCTGGTGCGAATCAGTTCCGCGAGTTGCGGCACCGTGGCAAACGCCAGATCCTCGACCGACTTGTAAGGCGCCGGATCGTTGCTGCCAAACTTGAATTTCAATTTCGCCGGCGCTCGCTTGATGTGGAAACCCGGCAGCGCGGGATGAAAAACGACGGCCGGTTCAGTGTCGAGCGGCACATCGATCTTGCGCACCGTCTCATAACTATCAAGATTGTTATTGACGCCGGGCAGGGCCATCGTTTCCTGAGCATCGGTCAGCTCGATACCGATGAGTTTTTCGGCGTTGTGCATCATCTCTTTGGTGACGCGCAACGGCGCCGGCGACGGCATCGCGGCCGGTGTCGGTGAAGGCGTCTGGGCCAATGCCTTGAGCGGCGCTTTGGTAACCACGACCGCGGCCGCGCCGGCAGCCGGAAGGGCTTTGACGAAGTTGCGACGATTGATTGATGTACGTTTTGATTTTTTCATAGTTGGAGCGCCGGGATCCCCACGGCGGTTCGTGTTGCTGCTCGGCCGGGTTTGCCTAATTCATTCGCAAGTTAACTGCTTGCGCTACTACTGACTTTGATTTCCGTACTTCATCTTCACGACTTTCGCTTTGCCGGTGCGATAGACCGTGACGATAAAAAGATTGTCGTACTCAGTTTCAGGAATGATAGGAAACTGGGGCCCGCCCAGGGCGTTAATGATCTCCGGCACAGTGTTGTTGTGACCGGCAATGAAAATTGTCTGCCCCGAGTGCTGCGCCCGCAACTGCGCGATTAAATCAGACGTGCCCTTGGAATTCACGATCGTGACCGCCACGCCCGTCTTATCCGACAGCGGCTTCACGGTTTCCTGGGTGCGCTTATATTGCGTCGCATAAATCGCATTGATGCCGGAATCGCCGAAGTCGCGGGCGATCTCCTGCGCCCGGGCGTATCCCGCCTCGCTCAAATCGACATCAGGATTGCTGGGGTCAATCACTTTCTCAGCGTGCCGCACAAGGATCACAGTTGTCACCGGCCGGCGAAAAGTCGTGTAGTAGCCAAAGACAACGACCGCGCCGAGGATGGCGAACAGCATCGAAAAGACGAGTGCAGTCTTCAGTTTGGATCGCGATTCAGGTATTTCGGCGGCCATCTATTAACCGGGTCTGTAGCTAACTCAGCAAGGCGTGGCCGCATACAATATCACAAATGAGGCAGTACCGGCTGTCATCAGTCATCAGTCGTCAGTGGTCAGTGGTCAGTAGTCAGTAGTCAGTAGTCAGTAGTCAGTGGTCGGTCGTCGGTAGTCAGTGGTCGGTAGTCAGTGGTCGGTCGTCGGTAGTCAGTGGTCGATGGTCAGTCGTCGTCGCTGGGTTAATGACCAGAGCCCTGAGCGGCCATCTACGATTTACCACTGACGACTGACCACTCACTACTGACTACTGACCACTGACGACTGACCACTGAATCACGCGGATGCAATCACCCAAGGAAGGTGTTAACCTATTGAATCAAACGAAAATCATATTTTTATTCAAAGCGGTCCAATGATCGCGGACGGTGAATCTCCTTTGGCCCAGGAACAAATTAAAACTGATTATTCTGAAATAATCGCCGAAAACTTTGGCGCGAATGCGACCTATGTCGAAACTCTATTGGCGCGCTGGCAGAGCAATCCATCGCTGGTTGATGAGTCCTGGCGCTCATATTTTGAAGAACTGATTGACGGAAACGGCGACGCGCCACGCCCGACCCAGGCGGCGGCCGCAGCCCCGACAGAATCATCAAACGACGGCACGGCCGCGAAGCCGGCCAAAGCCAGGCCAGCCGAGCCCGCGAAAGCTCCAACCACCACGGCCGCAACCGATCCGGGCGTCACCCGCGTTCCCATCCGCGGACCCGCGCTTAAGATCGTCGAGAACATGGAAGCCAGTCTCGCGGTCCCCACCGCGACTTCGCAGAGACGCATTCCGGTCAAGCTGCTCGACGAGAACCGCCGTCTCATCAATCGTCATTTACAGGACGCCGGCCGCCGCAAAGCCTCGTTCACGCATTTGATTGCCTATGCGTTGCTCAGAGCGCTCGAACAGTTTCCGCAGATGAACGATGGGTTCGACGTGATTGAGGGTCAGCCGTCGCGAATCAAACGCGAATCAGTCAATCTGGGCATCGCCATCGACCTGGAAAAGAAAGACGGCACCCGCTCGCTACTCGTGCCGAATATAAAGAACGCCAACGCGCTGAGCTTTTCTGAGTTTCTGCATGCTTATGACGACGTAGTCACCCGCGCCCGTGAAGGTAAACTGCAAGTTCCCGATTTCCAGGGGACCACGATCTCACTGACGAACCCGGGCACGATTGGAACGGTGGCCTCGACGCCGCGTTTGATGGCCGGCCAGTCCGTCATCATCGCCACCGGGGCCATCGAGTTCCCGGCTGAGTACCAGTCAATTCACCCTTCGATCGTTCCCCAACTGGGCATCAGCAAAGCGATCACGATTAGCAGCACCTACGATCATCGCATCGTCCAGGGCGCTGAGTCCGGAGCGTTTCTCGCGCGCGTGCATGAATTACTGCTGGGCAAAGACAAATTTTACGACCAGATCTTTCTCGATCTGGCCATTCCACATCCGCCATTTCGCTGGAATGTCGATCGCAATCCGCTCCTGGCCGGTCAGGAACAAATGCACGACCACGCGCTGCGCCAGGCGCGAGTGATGGAACTGATCAATGCTTACCGGGTCCGCGGTCATCTGATCGCCGACATCGATCCGCTGCACGCGATGCCGCTGCTCTATCATCAGGAGCTCGACATCGAAACCTACGGGCTGACGATTTGGGACCTCGATCGGCTGTTCATCACCGGCGGGTTGGGCGGCACTGAGACGGCGACGCTGCGCGAAATTCTCGATATTCTGCAACGCGCATACTGCGGCAAAGTCGGCACCGAATACCGGCACATCCAGAGCAAGGACGAGAAGCTCTGGCTGCGCGAACAGATTCGCCGCGAATTTGTCAGCCCCGAACCGATCGAGGCCGAAATCAAAAAGCGGATGCTTTGGAAGTTAATATCCGCCGAACAGTTCGAACGCTTCCTTAACACAAAGTATCTGGGACAAAAGAGGTTCTCGATCGAAGGCTGCGAGACAATTATCGCCTTGCTCGATCAGCTCATCGAACGCGCCGGCGAACTGGGTGTCAATTCGATCACCCTGGGATTGGCGCATCGCGGCCGGCTGAACGTTTTGGCAAACGTCCTCGGCAACTTCTGTGAACGCATCTTCACTTCTTTCGAAGGCTCGGTCCACCCGTCGTTTCCGGCTGACGAGGGTGACGTTAAATATCACCAGGGCGGCGTAGGCAAACGCGAGACCGAGACCGGCAAGCACGTGAACCTGCGGCTGTCGCCTAACCCCAGCCATCTCGAGGCTGTCGATCCGGTGGTCGAAGGAATGACCCGGGCGACACAGGATTTGTCGATGGACGACCAGGCGCTTTCGCGCGACGAAGTGATGGAGCAGGCTTTGCCGGTTCTGCTGCACGGGGATGCGGCGTTCGCCGGCCAGGGCATTGTCATGGAGACCCTGCAACTGGCGCAGCTGCGCGGCTATCGCACCGGCGGGACCATTCACATAATCATTAACAACCAGATCGGATTCACCACTTCGCCCGAAGCCGGACGCTCATCGATTTATTCGACCGACGTGGCCCGGATGACGCAATCTCCAATTTTCCATATCAACGGCGACGATCCCGAGGCTGTGTACCGGACGCTGCGTATCGCCCTCGATTACCGGCAGCGCTTCAAGAAAGATGTCGTGCTGGATGTCGTCGGTTTCCGGCGACTGGGGCACAACGAAACGGATGAGCCGAGTTACACCCAGCCGCTGATGTACCAGCGGGTCAAGGAACATCCGGGCGTGCGGACCATCTATGCTCAGCGGCTGGTGAAGGAAGGCGTGCTGGATGAAGCTGCGGTCAACGAGTTAATTGCCGAACGCATCCGCCGGTACGAAGACGCCCAGGCGCGCGCTAAAAAGGTGGCCGCTGAACAGAAGGCGGCAGGGCCTATCATCGAACCTAAAATCGAGGAAATTGACGGATCCGAGGTGGTGGAAACCGGCGTGACCGCCGATGTGATCGGCCGCATTGCCAACCATATTTCGGTCGTGCCCGAAGGGTTCCGCCTCAATCCCAAGATGGTCAGTCAACTGGCCCGCCGCGCCAAGATGGGCGACGGCGCCCTGCCGATTGACTGGGCCTTTGCCGAAGCGATGGCCTTTGGTTCGCTGGCGCTCGAAGGCACCCACGTGCGTCTTAGTGGCCAGGACTCAGGCCGCGGCACGTTCAGTCAGCGTCACGCAGTTTTGTACGACACGCAAACCGGCCAGGCGTGGACGCCGCTCTCTGAGTTGCGCTCGGCCGATAACGCGTACGGCCATTTCGAAGTGTTCGACAGTTCGCTATCCGAAGCGGGCGTCCTCGGCTTCGAGTACGGCTATTCAGTTGTCGCCAAGGACGCACTGGTGATGTGGGAGGCGCAGTTCGGCGATTTCAATAACGTCGCGCAATCGATCATCGATCAATATGTGACCGCCAGCGAGGACAAGTGGAAACAGACGGCCCGGCTCACGATGTTGCTGCCGCACGGTTACGAAGGACAAGGGCCTGAGCACTCCAGCGCCCGGCTGGAGCGGTTTCTCCAGTTGTGCGCGGCTAACAACATGTGCGTCTGCTATCCAACCACGCCGGCGCAGTATTTCCATTTATTGCGACGGCAGATTCGCCCGGGTTTCGAACGGCCGTTGATTGTCATGACTCCGAAGAGTCTCTTGCGCTTACCCGCGGCATCGTCATCAATTGCGGACTTGGCGAACGGTTTTCGTCCGGTCATTGACGATGCTGAAATCGCCGATCCAAATACCGTGTCGCGCATCGTCTTCTGCAGCGGCAAAGTCTTCTACGATCTGCAGGAAGCACGGAAGCAAATGATGTCGCCAGCGGGAGCGGTAGCGCGCGTCGCGATTATTCGGCTCGAACAGTTGTACCCGTTCCCGGTAACCGCGGTCAGAGAAGCTCTGGCGAGATATCCGCAGGTCAATGACCTGGTCTGGTGTCAGGAAGAGCCTAAGAACATGGGCGGCTGGCATTTCATGGCCGGCAAATTCGAGGATCTGATCCCACGTTGCGATCGCCTGCGCTACGTTGGCCGTGTGGAATCTCCCAGCCCCGCCACCGGCAACTATGCGGTGCACGTGAGAGAGCAGGAGAGCCTGACTCACGAAGCGTTAGCTTTTCCTGAGGACCAGTGAAATAAGGGCCGAGAAGATCGTCCCGAATAGCGCGAACCCGATCGTAACTCCGAGAAAAGCCTTCGCCATGCTGGTTTCGCCTTCCTGTTCCATCAGCTTGGGCCCGACCAACGCCATCAGCGCGACAAAATAGAGACCGGTGAGAATGGCGTAGGTGATCGCGATTGAAACTCCGGCGCCCAACCCCTGGAGGAAAGTCAGCCGATCGCCGTTCGCCCACCGCTTCTCCTTAATTCCCATCCCGAGCGCGACAATCGCCGTAAGGTTGAACAGCGCCACGTCTGCCAGCTTGGCTGAAGGGCCTTCCAGATGAAGCAGAAAGTGCTTGAGGGCGACCCAGATGGCGATGATGACGGCGACCGTAATCCCGTATTTGAGAGCAATTTTCATTGAAGATACGCACGCTTCCGGCGTGCTCGCATACTAGCACGCGGGACGCGCGCGCACCGAAGTTTGGCCGCAAATTTCGGATAGAAGCAACCCCGGCGAATGTCTATCATCTGGTCACTAAATTGAACCGAGGTGACGTAAGATGCTGCAGGCCATCGCGACAATGCCAGACATGATGAGCAACCCGGAGATGTGGAACGCCGTTATCGCGCGTGATGCTTCGCGCGATGGCAGCTTTGTTTTCGCAGTCAAATCGACGGGCATTTACTGCCGGCCATCGTGCCCGGCCCGGCGGCCCAGACGCGAGCAAGTCAGTTTCTTTCCCCTGCCGGAGGCAGCCGAACAGGAAGGCTTCCGCGCCTGTAAACGATGTCATCCGCGACGCGCGCAAACCACAGATCCGCGCGTCGAGTTAGCGCGCCGAATTTGTCACGCAATCGATGAACACGACGAAGAGCCGCAGACGTTGAAGACGCTGAGCGACGAAACCGGGGTGAGCGCGAATCACCTGCTGCGTACTTTCAAAGAGATTATGGGAATCACGCCCCGCCAGTACGCGGAATCTCAACGTTTGAGACGATTCAAGACCAATGTGAAGCGCGGCTCGACCGTGACCGAGGCGATGTATAAGGCGGGTTATGGCTCAAGTCGCGCGCTCTACGAGAAGTCGTCGGCCCAGTTGGGAATGACGCCGGCGACGTACGGGCGCGGCGGCCGCGGCATGCGCATCCTCTATACCATCGCGCCGTGTCCGCTCGGGCGTCTGCTGGTTGCCGCCACCGAACGCGGCGTCTGTTCAGTCGCCCTCGGCAGCGTCGATGCGGATTTGATCAACGCCTTGTTCGCCGAATATCCGAACGCATCGATCGATTCGCAGGATACGCAGGTCAGCCCGTCATTGAATGTCTGGTTGCACGAAATTCTGGCACACCTCAGTGGAGAGAGCGTGCGTATTGATCTGCCGCTGGATGTTCAAGCCACCGCTTTTCAAATTCGGGTCTGGCAGGAGCTACAGCAGATTCCCCTGGGCGAGACGCGTTCGTATCAACAGATTGCCGCGGCGATCGGAAAACCGAAAGCAGTGCGCGCAGTGGCGCGGGCGTGCGCGAGCAATCACGCGGCGCTCGTCATTCCCTGCCATCGCGTCATCCGCGAGGACAAAAGTCTGGGCGGTTATCGATGGGGATTGGAACGAAAGCGAAAGCTGCTGGACCGTGAACGCGCCGTCACTCAACCCTAGACTTGTCCGCGACCTCCGGCGACTTGATCCACACCGTCTTGATATTCACGAACTCGCGAATGCCGAAATGGCTCAGCTCCCTTCCGTAACCGGAGCGCTTCACGCCGCCGAAAGGCAGACGCGGATCTGACGCGACCATGCCATTAATGAAGACGCTGCCTGCTTCCAATTCGTTTATGAACTGTTCGCGCTCTGCCTCGTCGTTCGTCCAGGCCGACGAGCCGAGACCAAACATGGTCGAGTTTGCCAGCTCGATAGCCTTCTCGATGCTGTTGACGCGAAACAGCGAAGCGACTGGACCAAACGTCTCGTCGCACGAGGCGGGCGCGTCCGGGGGAATGTCCGCGAGCACCGTGGGCTCGTAAAAGTGACCCTGGGCCAACTCGCCGGCCAGGCTGGGCCGCCGGCCACCCGTCAGCAGTTTCGCGCCGCCGGCGACGCTGACTTTCAACTGATCTTCAAGATCCACCAGAATTTGTTCCGTGGCCAGCGGTCCGATGTCAGTCGATTCATCCAGGGGGTCGCCGATACGCAGCCGCTGCATCGCGGCGACGAACTCGGTCTCGAATCGCTCGTAGATCTGTTCGTGGACGATGAAGCGCTTGGCGGCGATGCATGACTGACCATTGTTGATGGTGCGGGCTTTCACTGCCGTGGCTACGGCTTCTTCGAGATTGGCCGACGGCATCACAATGAAAGGATCACTGCCGCCCAGTTCGAGCACTGTTTTCTTAATCTGTTTACCGGCAATGGCCGCCACGCTGCGTCCGGCCGGCTCGCTGCCGGTCAACGTGGCGGCGGCCACTCGCGGATCTTCCAGCACTCGCTGAACCGCGTCTGATCCAATCAGCAGCGTTTGAAAAGTTCCGTTAGCAAATCCGGCGCGAGCGAAAATCTCTTCGATAGCCAGCGCGCATTGCGGCACGTTTGATGAGTGTTTTAAGAGCCCAACATTGCCGGCCATTAAGGCGGGGGCCGCGAACCTAAAAACCTGCCAGAACGGAAAGTTCCACGGCATGACCGCCAGCACCACGCCTAACGGTTGATAGCGAACAAAGCTCCGGGTGGCGTTCGTCTCGACCGCTTCATCAGCCAGATGCTTTTCCACATTCTCGGCATAGTAACGACAAACCCAGGCGCATTTCTCGGCTTCCTGAACCGCGGCGTTGATGGGTTTGCCCATCTCGAGCGTCATGGTCCGGGCAAATGATTTCTTTTCGGCTTCCAGGATCTCGGCTGCGCGCAACATTTTCTGCGCTCTGTCGGCAAAGGCGGTGAGGCGATGTGCGGAAAAAGCTCGCGCGGCATTCGCGAGTTTCTCTTCGAGCTGGGTTGACGTTAGCGAGTCAAATGTTTGCAGGACCTTCGCGGTAGCGGGATTAATAGACGATATCGGCATGCGCCAATTATAGAACTTCGTCTAGCCGGCCGACATCGCCTCGGGTTCATCGTTAGGGATTGCCACAGTCTTTTGTCGCTTCCGCCACACAATGAACCCAAGTCCTGAGATGATGCAGGCCGCGCCCGCAAATAGACGCCAGTTGAGTTGCTCGTGCAGCACAATCATGCCGAGCAGCACGGCAACCACCGGTGTAACCAGCGCAATCAGCATCGTTTTCACGACGTCCATGTGCCGCACCAGCCAGTAGTACAGCGTAAACGCCATGACTGAACCGACAATGACCAGATACGCCAACGCGAGCACCGCCCTCACGGTCCAGTGAAAGTGAAAGGGATTTCCTTCGGTAGCGATTCCCAAAGCGAGTAGCGGCGGAAAGCCGCAGATCATTTGCCCGGCCGCCAACACAAACGGATCGATTTGCGTACCGTAAGCTTTCACCAGCACGTTTCCGTAGGCTCCACAGAAGGCGCTTAAAACGAGCGCGATGCTGCCGAACAAGGCGCTCTGTCCGGCGATGGAAAGCTGGTGTGAAAAAATAATCGCGACGCCGGCAAAGCCAAGTAAAACTCCCACGATTTTTTTGGCGGTAATAGGTTCGTTGGGCAGGTAGAAATGCGCGATGACCAGGCCGAAAGCGGGAAAGGTCGATTGCAGCACCGCGGCCAGCCCTGATGGGATCCGCTGCTCGCCCCAAAACACCAATCCATAATTGAGAGTGAATTGCAGCAGTCCGACGATCGCAATCACCCACCAATCGCCGCGCTGTCGCGGCCAACGCACGCCACGCGCGAGAATGAGCGCCAGCAGAATCAATGAAGCGAACAGAAACCGAATGCCGGCAAACGTCAGTGGCGGCAAATCAGCCAGGCCCAGCTTGATAAACAGCCAGGTCGAGCCCCAGATGCCGCACAGAATCAGCCAGACGATTTTTGCTTTCATTGAGCCATTCCAAAACACAAAACGGGGCAGTAGCCCGACCGCAAGGGAGGGCGCATCATTCCGAACGCCCTTGCTTACGCGCGGGCCACTGCCCCGCTTGCGTCAGCGCCCTACTCTTTATGTTGATGCTGGAGGGCCAGCTTGATCACATTGAACACCGCGCCCTGCGGATCAGCCAGCACGGCAAATCTGCCCACGTTCGGAATATCCGTCGGGGGCACGTAGGTGCGCGCGCCCAGGGTGTTCGCCTTGGCCACGGTGCCGTCGCAATCAGCTACGGCGATATAGATTCCCCAGTTCGGCGGCATCGGCCCCATAAACGGCTGAATTTGCATCATCCCACCGATGTGCTCTTCGCCGTTGATCCATTCGGTGTAAGGCGTCTCGCCGGTGTCGGCCTTGGATTGCCAACCAAATAGTTTCGTATAGAAGTCTTTGGCCTTCTCGGTGTCATTGGTCAGCAATTCATTCCAGCAAAGCGATCCTACTTCGCCCTTAACCCCGACCCCCTTGTGATTTTTCGGCTGCCAGATACAGAAGTGCGCCCCGGTCGGATCGGCGATCACGGCCATGCGGCCGACATCCATTACGTCAAACGGTTCCTGCTCTACCGTGCCGCCCAGAGCTTTGGCTTTGGCCGCAGTTTCATCTGCGCTGGTCACGCTGATGTACGAAGCCCAATGGGTGGGCACCTGGCTCATCTGTTCACCTTTCTGATAAAGCGCGCCGGTGTCTTTGCCGCCCAGTTTGAGCAGGGTGTAAACCATGTCCGGACCAATCGGACGGTCGTCGGCTTCCCAGCCGAATAATTCGGCATAAAACTTTTTCGCGGCGGGCCCATCGGTCGTTGCCAGTTCGATCCAGCAAAAACTTCCAGGCGCGTGTTCCAACTGAGTTTGAGTTGCAGAGTCGCTCATTTCTTTTCCTCCAAAATTCTTCAAGAGGCGGGCTGCGGCCCGCGATTGCTTGGGAACGGGCGCGCAATGGCCCGCCTCTACATATTGGCGATGATGACGAGGCACGGAACTTTATCAGGAGGCCTTGAAAAATTCCAGATATGAGGATGCGCAAAATTGTAAAGAATTGTGAAGAGTTGACGGACCAATCTTTAAGACTGTCCTGGTGAAGATAGGTCGCTCGGGGCAGTAGCCCGACCGTGAGGGAGGGCCATTCTGGCGATCCTATGAACCCTCCCTCACGGTCGGGCTACTGCCCCGAAGGGCAACCCGAGCCTTACGCGGTCGTGCGCTCCGCGCACTGCGCGCCAATGAAAGAAATGCGGGGCAGTTTCAAAATTTGGTAGTGCCCCAATTTGAATTGCTTTTCTCTAGCCCAGGCGTTTACGCCTGGGACACGAAAGGCGGTAATTTTCAAAAGCCCCATTAATGGGGCTTTAATAGCACCCGCGTTTCTTCCCCAGGCGTAAACCCCTGGGCTAGGGAAAACGTTAAGACGAAATTAGGTCACCATCCAAAATTTGAAAAGTTGTCGGTTGGAAAAATAAGAAAAAGCGGCGTCAAGCCGCCGCACTCCAAAGGTGAAGGTGTGCGCTCCGTACGCCAAAAACGAAATCGCGCTGCTCTCACCCGAAGATGTTAGCAGCGCAATCTCGGAATCTTAGGAACCACCGGAGTAGTTCTTAAGATGGCAGCCTGCACTCGTCAGTAAACAGACTGCCAATTTGTATTCCGACAAGCCATCGGCGGTCGATGCTTCCCGGTCAGCACGCGATTCGTTTCAGTTAATCTCGCTTCCCTTGCGGGCCGCAAAATCTGTTTTCACGAATCTCACACCAACTACAACCGAAGTCGCAATTAACGTGGTGCCGTTAGGTAGTTTTTTCAGGTGGCTGTCCTCCACCGCCGGTTACGATCCCGGCAACGAGGTTCAGATTTCTCTGAACGACATCGCTCACCACTAGCGGGTCCTCTCTAATGGTTGCTACCCGTTTTTATCCGGGCGCTCAGAAAACCTTTCGGTCTTCCTAGCAAGCCTTTCGGCTTCAACCAAGGGCGTCATAGCAAGTGCAAACCGCTCTGCCTTTACTCTCTCCCAGAGCCTCGCGACTCCGTTCGCCGTCCCTTTGTTGGTCTCGTTGGCCGTAACCCTCGTGACACTGATGCTTATACAGAAAAGAAGTTTTGGAAGCAAACTTTTCGAATTTTTTGTGTGTTTTATTTTTCGAGATTTACTTTTTTTGCGCACCACTTCGCGAATCACAGCGTGTAAGGCAGAGAAGTGGGTGTACAATGCTCGGCCAAATCCGCCAGATTCCTTTGGAAAACCACAAGGAGAGCGTAAATGAAAATCCGATTTGTTGAGATCGCCCTCGCGTTTCTGATTTTGTTATGCGCCGGTTTCGCGACGTCTGCGCAAACGATCGTTACCACTACTCAGAATCCGCCAGCTGCGTCCCCGACCCCGGCATCGGCGCTGCCGGCGGACCAAAAAGCCTACGATGAAGCCCGGCGAATAAAAGATCCGCAGAAAAAGATCGACGCCCTGGAAAAATTCATCCAGGATTTTCCAAATGCTTTCCAGGCGATGCAGGCCCGCTCCGACATTCTCGACGCTACGATTAAGGGTTTTCCGGCCGACACCGACCGGATTCGCACGGCCGCCAACAAAATGATTGAGCCCTATAAGAATCTGCCGCTGGCGCTTCCCAATATTTACTTGAGCATCGGCACCCGGCTGATGGACGCAGGCGTTTTGCTGGATTGGGCCGAAGAATTGACCAGAACAGGTTCGGTCCAATACGAGCAGGACATGACCAAGACCATCCAGCGTCAAAGAGCACGTTACCAGGACATCCTGGGGAGGATTTATCAGAAACAGGGCAAGACCAAGCTGGCTAAGAGCGCTTTGAAACAAGCATTAGTCAACGACCCGGAGTTGACTTCCTCGATGATTGTTCTGGGCCGGATGGCCGCCAGCGAAGGTGATCATAAAGCGGCCCTCGAATACCTGACCTCAGCCGCCGCGAAGAGTCCGCTCAAGAAAGCCGACCAAAAACTGATGGAGGACGCCTATCTGGCGACCCACCATCAATCGCTGACCGGACTGGAAGATTTGCTCGACAACAAATATCGAAAGCTCAATGCGGGCCTGCATTTTGATCACTATCTGCCCTCTGCCAAGCGCACCAGCCGGACGGCGTTGGCCGAATTATTTACCGGGTCGGGTTGCGGACCGTGCGTAGCGGCAGACCTTGGGTTCGACGGATTGATTGAACGTTACAAGCGGCAGGACCTGGTCGTGCTCGTCTACCATTTGCACATACCGCTACCGGATCCGATGACCAATCAAGCCACCGTCGATCGCGGCAAGTACTACGGCGTCCCCGGCACGCCGACGCCTGTGGTTGATGGGGCGAAATTATCAGGCGGCGGTGGTACGCGCGAGATGACCAAAGGCTTTTATGAGCGCGTGAATCCAAAGATCGAATCAGAGCTGGAATCACCGGCGCAAGCCCAGATTGCCCTGACCGGTTCAATCGCCGGCGACGTGGTCAAAGCCACGGTGGTGGTCGACCAGGTGAAAGCGTCCTCGCCCGACCTTAAAATCCAGCTCGCCCTCGCCGAAGAAGAGATTCGTTACACCGGTGAGAACGGCATCCGCTTTCATCCGATGGTGGTTCGCAGTCTGGGCGGCAAAGACGCCAACGGCTTCGCGCTGGCTGCCTCAGGGCCAACCACGGTTGAATGGACCTTCGACGTAAAAGCCATGGGCGATCAGTTGAAAAAATATCTCGACGATTACGAGAAGGCGGGGCATCGTGGCGAGGCGTTCACGTTTCTCGACAAGAAGTATCAAATCGATCCAAACAATCTTTCGCTGGTGGCCTTTGTGCAGGACATGAAAACAAAAGCCGTGCTGCAGACCGTCTATTTGAAAGTGACCCCGGCAACGACGGCCTCCGCCACCGCCGCCTTACAGTGACATGTTTCGCCGGCGCTTGTTTCAGTTGCTATTGCTGACGGTTCTGGCCGCAATGTCTGGCGCTGTTTTGGCGCAGACCAGCGACGAACCCGATCCGATCAAATGGACGGCCAAGGCCCAACCAGCGGCCTCCGCAAATAACCAGTTCACCGTCCAGCTGCGCGCGACTATCGACCGCGGCTGGCATCTCTATTCGACCGAGAAAGTCGAAGGTGGTCCATCGCCGACGCGAATCTCAATCTCACCCGGACAAAATATGGAACTGGCCGGCGAGATCGATTCTCCTGCTCCGCATTCGGCCTTCGATCCAAACTTCCAGGTTTCGACCGAGTTCTACGATGGCGAGACCGCGTTTACCGTCCCCATCAAATCGAGCGGCGGCGCCACTGCCAATGACAAAGTGCGGCTACAAGTTCGTTATCAAACCTGTAGCCCGACAATCTGCCTGCCGCCAAAGTTGATTGAAGTGGAAGCTCCGCTGAACGGCGCCGAGGCGAAGACAGCCGCGGCGGCAAAATCGCCGGAGCAGAAACTTCCGGTCAACGGCGCAGCGACCGCTGATTTCGCATTCGTTGATTTTGAGGGCCAGGTACGCCGCTTCTCAGAGTTTCGCGGGCGCGTGGTGCTGCTCGACTTCTGGGCTTCCTGGTGCAGCCCTTGTCTGGCAGACATCCCGCAATTGAAAGCTGTCTACCAGAAATTTCACGCCCAGGGCTTTGAAATTATCGGCATGGACAGTGAGACGCTGGGACAGCCGGACATCGATGCCGAGTTCGCGAAAGATGCGCAGCTGAAGGCGCGTGAAATTGTGAAAACCCGGGGCGTCACCTGGCCACAGGCGACACCACACAGCTCGCTACCTATAGCCGGCTCGTTCGGGATTGAGAACCTTCCGGGAAAGATCCTGGTCGACAAAAGCGGTAAGGTGGTGGGTCGTGTGAAGAACGTTTCGGAACTCGACGCATTGCTTCCGGGATTGCTGAATTCCCAGAACTGACCGTTAATCTTTCAACGCCTTTAGCGCCGCCTGGATTTTCTGCCGGACCAGCTCGGCTTCCTCTTCACTTTGGTAGGGATAGCGCGGCCAGAAGAAACCGCGCAAGCCGTCCTTTCGCCGGCGCGGAACAACGTGTACGTGCAGGTGAGGCACGCTCTGGCTCACACGATTGTTCATGGCCACGAAGGTCCCATGAGCTTCCATGCCCTGCTCTACCGCTCGCGCCAGCAGCTGAGCGTCGCCAAACAAAGGCTCGATCAATTTCCCGGGCAAGTCGGTGAGCGTTTCGTAATGCTCCTTCGGAATTAGCAGGCAGTGCCCCGGGAACACCGGACGATGGTCCAGGAAGGCGAGACAATTATCGTCTTCAAAGACAATGCGCGCGGCGATTTCGCCGCGAACAATTTTGCAAAACAGGCAGGAAGACTCAGTCAGCAAATCAAACTTGAAGGGGTTATATGGCTCCTCTCTGTGCCTCTGTGGTACTCCGTGTTTCTGTGGTGAAATTGGTCCACGAAAAAGCTCACCACCGAGGCGCCGAGTTCCACCGAGATACAGAGGAAGCCTCTGAGATCAAACCTCTCGATAACGAAAGCACGTAGTGTCGTGATCGTTCACCAGCCCGACGGCCTGCATGAACGAATAACAGATGGTCGACCCGACAAATCGAAAGCCCCGCCGTTTCAGATCGCGGCTCAACGCGTCAGAGTCAGGTGTCGTTACCGGCACCGGCGCCCCGCGCTTCCGCCGCTTCGGCCGGCCATTCACAAACGGCCAGACGTAAGCGTCGAAGCTGCCAAATTCTTTTTGAATCTCCAGAAAGGCCCGGGCGTTTCCAATGGCTGCCGCGACTTTCAAACGATTGCGAATGATTCCCTCGTCGCGCAGCAACCCGGCGATTTTGCGTTCGCCGTAGCGCGCAACTTTCACCGGATCGAAATTGTCAAAGGCGCGGCGATAGTTCTCACGCTTGCGCAGAATGATCTCCCAACTTAGGCCCGCCTGGGCGCCTTCAAGAATCAGGAATTCAAACAGCGTGCGATCGTCGTGGACGGGCACGCCCCATTCGCGGTCATGATAAGCAATCGACAGATCAGTCCTGGCCCACCGACAGCGACTCAATTGATTTTGCGCCGGCCCGCTCAAGGTTTTCGGTGGCCCTTCCCCTGCATTAATTGATCGATTGCCTGAATCAGTTCACTGGGTTCGACCGGCTTTGCCAGGTGCAGCTGAAATCCTGACATCAACGCCCTTTGCCGATCCTTTTCGGAAGCAAACGCCGTCAACGCCACCGCCGGAATCTTACTAGTCGACGAGGGCAGCGCGCGCACTTTCCTGATTAAGTCATAACCACTTTCGACGGGCAGACCAATGTCACTCAGGAGCACATCCGGCTGGAACGATTGCAAGTCCAGCATGGCCTGTTGCACTGACTCAACCGCCTGAACCTCCGCGCCGGAAACCTTCAGGGTCAAGGTCAACAACTCGCGGGCGTCCTGCTCATCTTCGACCAGCAGCACGCGCAAACCCGTCAAGGTTGAACTCGGCGCGTCACTCGCGGCTGACGGCGTCAGCGAATCGGCGCCCTGATTGGCCAGCGGAATTCGCAAAACAAAAACGGCGCCTTTGCCTTCGCCGTCACTCGCCGCAGTTACGGTGCCGCCGTGTAATTCGATCAAGTGACGCACGATTGCCAGACCCAGTCCCAATCCTCTGTGCGATCGCGTCAACGCCGATTCTGCCTGCCGGAATCTTTCGAAAACTCGCGGGAGAAAATCAGCGTCAATGCCGATGCCGGTGTCGCGCACTTCGACTTCGGCAAATGATTCAACCCGGCGCAGCGAGACCTGGACGTGGCCGTCCCTGGGCGTGAACTTGACCGCGTTTGACAGCAGGTTCCAGACAATCTGTTGCAGGCGCGCCGGATCGCCTGCCACCGGGCCCACCGCGGCGGCCGCCGAAACTTCAATCGATACTCCGCGAGCATTAGCCGCGGGTCGCACAATGTCGATGGCCGCCGCGATCACCGTCACCATGTCGACGGGTTCGATCTCGAGTTTCAATTTGCCGCCGGCAATGCGCGAGACATCGACAAGATCCTCGATCAATTGCGCCTGCGCCTGGGCATTC
>Ga0126369_10000596_pt1 | contig 23916 bp, 36 predicted proteins | sample PanSoiMetaPlot_1_FD_109646 | JGI IMG/M metagenome (GOLD analysis project Ga0126369, IMG submission 109646) | Tropical forest soil microbial communities from Panama - MetaG Plot_1 | ecosystem: Environmental > Terrestrial > Soil > Tropical forest > Bulk soil | place: Panama | collected 2016-02-17
GGCCACTGATCCGCACCTGTGCGCCGCCTTGCAGTGGGAGGGCTACGCGGCCATGCTGCCGCCCTCGCCTGCGGTGTCCAACGTCAGCACCGGGGCGCAGTCAGTGGCCTACTCGCCACCGATGCCAGGCGGCGACTATGGGGCAGCCATGAGCCGCGCCGCCTGGCATCGGTCCCTGGCAGCCTCGGACAGCCCCGAACTGGTCAACGCCATGCCGGGCCTCTGGCACATCGGTGCCCCCTGGCCCGGCTACGGCAGCGCGGTGGCTGGTGGCGGCATCCCCGGCTGGTGGGAGGTCGCTTAGGTGCTGCTGCTCAGCCCTGCCCAGGTGGCCCTCTACGACCAGGCCGCCGACCCCGACACGCACGGATGGGCTCAGCCAGACCTGAGCGCCCCCGTGTGGCAAGGGCAGTGCAGCTACCAGCCAGGCCCAGGCCCCAGCGATCCCAGGGCATCTGAGGGCGGCGGTGCAGGCCCCTACGAGCCGAACGCCGCCGCCCTGGCAACCCTGTACCTGCCACCTGACGCGCCGGTTGCAGACGGCATGGTCGCGGTGGTGGGCAGCCAGCACCTAGCCCTGGCCCGCGCCCGGCTGGTGACTGACCCGACCGGCACCGGCCAGCTTGACTGCTGGGTCGCTGAGGGCCACGGCACTGATGGCTGGGGGCAGTGATGCCCGCCAGCACCCGCTACCAGGTGACCCACCCGAGCGCCCCCAGGCAGGCCGCTGATCCCCTCATCGGTGACCTGGCTGAGCACATCCTGGCTGAGGTCAAGGCAGCCACCCCGCACGGCCCGACCGGAGACCTGGCAGCAGGGTGGGAGCTTGCCAAGGGCCGAGCCCCGGCAGTGCGGGTGCTGTCCAACCCGGTGCCCTATACCGCGTTCGTTGAGTTTGGCACCAAAGACATGGCGGCAGAGCCCGCGCTGGGGCCAGTCCTGGCCAGGTACCGGGGGCTGCGGTGACCACCGCTGCTGAGGTCATCCACCCAGACCTTGAGGCATGGGTCTGGGCGAACGTCAAAGACCTGCCGGGGGTCAACTCGTTCACGGTGGCAGCCGTCCACACCTGGCCGCCGTGGCTGGTGGCCTACACGGTGCAGATCGACGCCAGGGCCAAGACGAAGCAGGCAGCCAGTGACCTGGCTGAGCAGATCAGGCAGCGCATCACCGGCCTGCCTGACGTGCCCTGGCCTGAGGGCTGGGTGGCCTACACCCAGCCCGTTGAGGGTCCGTTCTGGATGCCCGACCCGGACGGGGCACCCAGGTACGTCACCCGCTACGAGATACGAGCCCACCCGCCCCAGGTGACCCCGTGAGCCCGATGCCCGCGACCCGTGCCACCTGGCTGATCGGAAGGACGCAAGACCATGCCAACAGCCGCACCGCCTGATGAGGTCGTGGCCGCAGCCGCCTGGGCACCGACCCTGACCACCACGGAAGTGCAGATCGGCACCCCGAACGGGCCAGGTGTCTGGGTCGCCCCGGTGGGCACCGCCCTGCCCACCGACTGCAAGACGGCGTTCGCCACGCCCTGGCTCAACCTGGGCTATCTGTCCGACGCCGGGCCAACCATCGGCCAGAACACGAGCAAGCAGGACATGACGCCGTGGCAGTCAGTGGCCCCGATCCGGTCGGTGATCACTGGCCGTGACGTGACCCTGCACATGATCTTCTGGCAGTTGAACGTGCAAACGCTCGGCATCTACTTTGACGCTGACCAGCCGGTGCCCAGCCCCACCGATGGCTCATTCACCATGCCGGTCAGGGTGGACAAGGGCGGGCACCAGTACGCCGTGGCCATCGACTCACTGGACGGCGCTAAGGTGCTCCGCGTCGGGTTCACCAGGGCGCTGCTCACCGACGCCGGGGACATGGCCATCACTCGCGGGGCAACCATCCCGCTTGAGGTCACCCTGACCGCCCAGGCGGATAACCAGGTGCTCTGCACGGTCATGTCTGGCCCGCCGTCGTGACCGGCGCTGCCAACGGGCAGCGGAAGGGCTTTGATCTTGACAAGGCGGCTGCTGCTGCCATGGCCGAGGTCAAGCCTGAGCCGTTCCTGTTCACGTACAAGGGCAGCAGCTACAGCGTGCCCCCTGCCCAGTCCTGGCCCCTTGAGGCGCAATCGCTGATCGGGCAGGGCGAGCTTGAGCGGGCGCTGGTCATGCTGCTGGGCCGCGAGGCTTACGACCAGCTTGTCAGCGCGGGCATCACGGTGGGTGAGCTTACGGTGCTGTTCGAGGCCGTGGGCGAGGCTGCCGGGGTGGGCGGTCTCCCAAACTCGCCGCAGCCTGCGCGGGCCGGTTTGACCCCGACGTAGAGGCCACCCTGATGGCCGCTTACGGGGTTGACACGCTAGACCCAGGTGTCTCGCTGCGCCGGGTCTGGGTGCTGGCCAACAGGCTGCCCCCGTGGGCGAGGCTGCCAGGTGAGCCCTGGTCTGCTGAGGCAGACCTGCTGGCCGTCCTGGTTGACCACGTTGCCCAACTGACCTGGGTGACCCTGCAAGCTGCTGGGGCCAAGGGTGCCACCAGGCCCAAGCCCATACCCAGACCCCCCAGGCCACCTGCAAGGGCCTCAGCAGGACGTGGGGCCTCGTATGCGACCAATGGTGACCAGCCTGCCCAAGGCCAGTGGGCTGCTGCTGTCTACGCCCTGAGCGGACTGCCAGGGGTGGTGACGAAGCATGGCTAACTACGCTTACTCCACCCTTGAGGTCGCCGTCACGGCCAACACCCGTGAACTGCCAGGCCAGGTCAAGGCAGCAGCCACCAAGGCCGGGGATGAGGCCGGGGCAACCATCAGCGGCAGGCTGGGCAAGGGCCTGGCCAAGATCGCCCCCATAGCGGGCACAGTCGGCAGGTCTGTTGCCACTGGCCTGGGCGTGGCCACCACCGCCGCCGTGGCCTTCGGCGTCGAGGCGTTCAAGGCTGCCAGCAAGGTGGCCGCGATGGACGCCAGCTTGCGGGCTCTGGCCAAGGCCAACGGGGTCAGCTATGCCGCGATGCAGAAACAAGTCGCAGGGCTCAAGGCCCTGGGCTTGCAGACTGGCCAGGCCCAGCAGACCGTGGCTGACCTCACCCGAGAGCACATCGGCCTGGCCCATGCCACCAGCCTGGCCCGGATCGCCCAGAACGCCAGCGTGGTCACAGGCCGTGACTACTCAAGCGTTGAGACCGCGATCACCAAGGCCATCGCCACCGGCAACGCCTCAGCCCTCAAGCGGGCAGGCATCTACGTTGACAGCAAGACCGCCCTGGACAAGTACGCAGCCAGCATCGGCAAGACCAGCACCGAACTGACCAACGCCGAGAAGTCGCAAGCGGTGCTCAACGCTGTCACCAAGGCTGGGGGCAGCATCGCCGGGGCCTACGCCGCCCAACTCAAGACGCCCCAGGGTGCCCTGCGCCTGCTCAAGCTGACAGCCGAAGACCTCACCGAGACCATCGGCGGGCAACTGGTCAAGGTGCTCACCCCCGCCTTCGTCGGGTTCGCCAAGCTGGGCCAGTCCATCGCTGAGGCAGTCGGGCCAGGGGGCAAGCTGGCACCCATTGTCAACGCCATCGGGGTGGCTGCTGGCAGGGTGCTGGGGCCAGTCGGCGGGCTGGGTGCCAGGCTGACCCGGTTTATCGACAAGATCAACCCGCAGACCATTGCCAAGATCGCGGACGCCATCAAGCGGTTTGGCCCTGCCCTGCTCGGCGTCGGGGCTGCCTCTGCCGTGTTCACAGGGGCAGGGCTGCTGGGTCACATCCCGATCCTGGGCGGGCTGCTTGAGCACCTGCTAGGCCCGCTGATGCTGGTCAAGAACGGCATACTGTCCATCGCCAAGGCGGCAGCCGTCCAACTGGTGCCAGCCCTCGGCGGGGTGGTCGGTGAGGCCGAAGGGCTGGGCAAGGCCCTGGGTGCTGCTGCTGGCCCGGTCGGGATCATCCTGACGATCTTCGCCACCTTGATGGCCGTATCGCCCCAGTTCCGGCAGGCAGTCATGGGCCTGGTCCGGGCGCTGATCACCGCCCTGATGCCCGCCTTTAAGGCCATCCTGGCGGCCCTCAAGCCGCTGCTGCCGATCATCACCCTGCTGGGCAGGACACTGGGCCAGCTACTTGCCCCGATCATCAAGGCCCTGACTCCGCTGCTGCTCAGCCTCACCCCCCTGATCGCCTTGCTGGCGCAACTGCTGGGCCTGGTGCTCGGCGTCGTTCTCAAGCTGCTGGTGCCCGCCATCAACCTGTACGTGGCGTTCCAAAAGTGGTACGTGATCAAGGTCTTGGTGCCGCTCATCAGGCTGCTGGTCGGTGCCCTCACCTGGCTGGTCAGGATCATCACCGATGTGGTCAGGTGGATACTCGGCGGCAGCCCTGGCCTGATCCCAGCCCTGCTAGACCTGCAACGGGTCGCAGTCTCGGTCACCCGTGTGATGGTCTCGGTGGTGGTGGCCGGGTTCACCGTGATCCGCAACGCCATCGTGTCTGCCTGGCGGGCCGTCACCAAGGTCAGCATCGAGGCATGGGGCGCGATCCGCAGCGTGGTGGTCACCACCATGCGGGCGCTGGTCACCGTGGTGGGCACCGTCATGGGCCTGCTGCGGGCGGCGGTCTCGCGGGGGCTCAACGCCCTGGTGGGCATCGTCCGCACCATCGCAGGCAACCTTTATGCGGCAGGCCGCAGTGCCATTGGCAACCTGCTGCGCGGCATGACCTCAGCCCTGGCAGGCATCGCGGGCTGGGTAAAGGGCCACATCGTTGACCCCGTGGTTAATGCCGTCAAACACTTCTTCGGCATCCATTCCCCGTCAGAGGTCATGGCAGGGCTGGGGCACAACGTAGCTGCGGGCTTTATTCAGGGCATTGTCAGGGCCAATCCGCTGGCCGTCGCCAAGACTGTATTCGGTGGCATTCCCAACGCCCTGGCCAGCCTGGTCACCAAGGGCATGGTCAGCCTGGGCAGCCTGCCCGCTAAGGCCCTGTCAGCCCTGGGCAAGGTCGGCGGATTCTTTAAGGGCGCACTCACCAAGATAGGCGGATTCTTCGGCGGCCTGTTCGGCGGCGGTACAGGTACAGGGGTCATGCGGTGGGCGGGGATCATGCGGGCGGTGCTGGCGCACTTTGGCATTCCCCAGCTATTCGGCACCTTTATGACGCAAATGCAGACCGAAAGTGGCGGCAACCAATTCGCTATCAATAGGTGGGATTCCAACGCTGCGGCCGGGATTCCGTCGCAGGGCCTTATGCAGGTCATTCCGCCGACCTTTGCGGCATATGCAGGGCCGTACCGCTCGCGGGGCATTCTTGACCCATTGGCCAACATTTACGCCGCCGTCGCTTATGCCATTGCCAGGTATGGCAGCAGCATTGCCGCAGTGCTGGGGCACGGCCATGGTTATGCCACTGGCGGAATGATTACCGAGCCAATCACCGGCTTTGGCCACCGCACTGGGTCTGCCTATTTCTTCGGGGAGCGTGGCCCTGAGTACGTGAGCCCTCTGACTGGCCCAGCAGCCCAGATGCCAGCAGCCCAGCAGGCCGTGGTCATCCACGTACACCCGGCCCAGGGCCAGAGCGAAGTGCAGATCGCAGCAGCAGTGTCCCGCCGCCTGGCCTGGGCGGCAGCAACCGGAAGGGCCTAAGCCATGGCTAACAACCCGTTTTTGTCAGATGCGGCTGCTAACGCGGCAGCCAATGCCGTCACAGCCCTCTGCAACGGGGGCACCATTCAGATCAGGTCAGGCACCCAGCCTGCCAACGCCAACCAGGCAGCCACCGGCACCCTGCTCTGCACCCTGACGTTCTCGGCAACCGCGTTCGGTGCTGCGGCTGCTGGGGTGGCCACGGCCAACGCCATCACAGGTGCCAACGCTGCGGCCACGGGCACGGCGACCTGGTTCCGGGCACTGACCTCGGCTGCTGGTGCTGTCTTTGACGGCAGTGTGGGCACCAGCGCGGCAGACCTGGTGCTCTCGTCAACCAGCCTCACCACGGGCGGCGCGGTGGCAGTCAGCAGCCTGACCTACACCGCTACGGAGTAGCCCCATGGCCCTGGCACCTGTCGTCATTGGCACGTTCACTCAGAGCGGTGTCGGCTCGACCACGCGGGTGCTGCCGATCACGACGCCCAGCCTGGCGGGTGACACGCTGCTGGTGCAGGTGGTGGCCAACTCCACCAACCTGAGCGCCACCACCACCGTGACGGACAGCCAGGGCAACGTCTACACCCGTGACGGGGTGCAGGCTGGGGTCAACCCGACCGGGGCAGTGTTCCGCTCCCCAGGGGCCACGGGCGGCTCAACAGGCGGGGCAACCAAGGCCCTGAGCACCAGCGACACGATCACCGCCAACGTTGGCTACTCGGGCACCATGGCCGTGGGCATGGTGGCTGCTGCGGTCACAGGTGCGGGGCCTCTTGACCAGTTGCAATACATCGGCACCGGGGCCAGCGTCAGCAGCCTGACGTGGACGGTTACCACCGTGGGCCTGCTCGATGCGGGCGTGGTGAGCAGCGAGAATCAGACCGGTGGCGGGGCACCCACGTTCTCTGGGGCACCAGGCACCTGGTCAACCGACTTCGGGCAGAGCTTGACGCAATACCAGGGCCTTGGGCACGCCCTGGATATCCCGCCTGGCTCGCTCAGCGTCACGGTCACGGTGCCAACAGGGCCAACCAATATCCGGGGCTGCCTCTGGACGTTCCTGCCCATGTTCACCGGCACGGGGACGGTGGCGAGCAAGAAGGTCAGCCTGGCTGGCTCGGGCACAGTCCTGCCGCCGCCGATCACTGGCACAGGCGCGGTGCATTCCAAGAAGATCACCCTGGCGGGCTCGGGCACGCACACCTACCCGGCCTTTACCGGCACCGGGGCCATCGCCAGCAAGAAGATCAAACTGGCCGGGCTGGGCACCTACGGGTCAGGCATCGTGGGCTCTGGTGGCATCGCCAGCAAGAAGATCAAGCTGGCGGGCACCGGCACCGCGAGCGCCACCCCCATGCCCATCACCGGCACCGGGGCCATTGCCAGCAAGAAGATCAGCCTGGCTGGCACCGGCACCAGTGCCCCGCCGCCCTATGTCGCGCCCCGCTACCTGCCAGCCCCAGACCTGCTGCCAATCACCTGGGATGGGCTCAGCCTCAACGACGGCGACCGGGGCGACGGGGTGGTCACGGTGGTGACCAACGTTGACGGCTGGTACGGGTCACCAGCCCTGAACGGCAACGACCTGCTCAGGCAGTTGACTGACGGGGCGATCTTTGGGTTCAAGACCCTAGCGGCCAGGGTGGTGGTGGTCTCCGGGTCCGTGGCTGCTGAGATACCCGACGCCAGGGCAGCCCTCAACCAGTTCGCCAGAGACCTGGCAGCCAGGGCAGCCAACCCCCAGCCAGCAACCCTGACCATCGCAGAGGACGAGGGCGCAGGCGACGGCAGCACAGTCCTGCTGTCAGCCAACGTCAGGGCCGACAGCAGCCAGCTAACGGTGGCGTGGACTGGCCGCTACTTCTTCGTCTACCAGGTGGAACTGACCGCCGCTGACCCCCGGCTGTACGACGCCGCAACCCAGACCATCACGGTGAGCCCAGCAGCAGCAGGCGGGCAGACTGGCCGCGCCTACCCCTGGCAGCCGTTGCGGTCCTACGCCAGCGCGGACCTGCCCAACGCGGCCCGGCTGGTGAACGCGGGCAGCGCCCCGGCACCTGTCCTGGCCACCTATTACGGCGACCTGTCAGACTCCCGGCTCACCGATGGGCAGACCACCATTCACCTGGCCCCGCTCGCAGCAGGCCAGCAGGTGATCGTCAACACCGAGACCCTGACCGCCATCGCACCAGGCGGGGCCTCGCGTGCCAACTACCTTGAGGCAGGCACCGCGCCGCTGCTGATCCCGCCTGAGTCCAGCGTGCAATGGTCTCTCTACGGCACAGGCGGCGGCCATATTGACCTGTCCTGGCGGGACGTGTACGCATGACCAGCCCGCCCATCCTGCCGCCGAGCACGGGTGACCCTGTTGCCCTGCCAGGGCTCTGGACGTTCTACGCGGACAACAGCGTCAGCCCTTATGCCTCCATCGGCCAGGTGTCGGTGCAGAGCTTTACCTGCTCGTGGGCGCTGACCGGGTTTGGCTCTGCTGAGGCCGTGATCGTCCTTGAGGGCACCGCCATGGGCAGGCTAGACCTGCTCAAGTTCTATGGCTGGCGGCTCTGGGCCTACTACGCCGGGCAGCCAGTCTGGGCAGGGCTGGCAACAGGGCTCACCGACCAGGGCGGCACCACGGTCACGGTCAGCCTGGTGGAACTGCCCGGCTACCTCAACGTCAAGCAGTACGCCACGACGCAGACCTACAACGGCGTTGAGCAGACCACCATTGCCGGTGACCTGGCTGCCCGCCTGGACAACATCGGCGTGCCCAGGCTGCTGACCCCAGGCCCAGGGCGCACCCGCCAGCGGACGTACACGTACCTGCAAGGGCAGAGCAGGGGCGACCTGCTTGTCAGCCTGTGCCAGGTCACCAACGGGCCTGAGTTTCGCTCTGAGTACGCCCTGGACGGGTCAGGCAAGCCCACCTGCACCCTGCACATCGCCTACCCCCGTGTTGGCAGCAATGCCTCTGGGCTGGCCCTGGTGGCACCAGGCGGGGCCGTCACGTTCGAGAGCAGTTGGACCTCTGACCAGATGCGGACCCGGACCTTCGCCGTGGGCTCAGCCACCAGTGGCACGAACCCAAGCGTGCTGGTGACCCAGCCTCAGGCCGGGCTGCCCGAGATTGATCATGTTGACGACTGGCCAGGGGTGAGCGACACCGCCACCCTGACCGACCGGGCCAACACCGCCCAGAGCATCTACAGCGGGCCTCAGTTCGCCGTCACCGCCACGGTGCCAGTCAACGGGCCGCCCCTGGGCACCTATGCCATGGGCGATGACGTGGCCGTAGCCCTGGCCGATCCCCTGGTGCCCTCGGGTTACACGTCCATGGGGCGGCTGATCGGGGCCAGTGCTGATGCAGCAGCAGGCACCGTCTCATGGGACATCGCCATCACTCAGCCGCCGCCGTACAAGCGCAGCCTGGTGCGGGAGCTTGCCCGGCTCAACGGCCAGGTGGTCAACACCCTGCACCAGAACTTGGGCAACCCGCCTGGTGGCACCAACCCGTAACGGAGGACGACGCCATGACCATGCCAACGGGCCTGCTGGAATGGGGGCAGGCTGGCCAGTTCAACGCGATAGACGACCGCTCAGCCATTGCAGCCCTGCTGGCTGACGGGAGCAACCTCACCGGGCTGAAAGCCGCGCCGACGCTCACCGCTGGGTCAGGTCTGGCCATCACCATGGGGCCATGGCTGGCCGTGGTGGACTGCAACGACGGCACCAGGGCAGTGATCGGCAACCGGGCCTCTGCCACGTTCAACGAGACAGCAGGCGGGGCCTCTGCCCGCGTCGATGTGCTCTGGGCAGACATCAACCCCGACAATGCCACCTGGACACTGGCCCTGATCACTGAGGCAGCCATGGCGGGCCGCTCGGGCTGTTTCCTGGGGCTGATCTTCGTGCCAGCCTCAGCAGGCACATCGGCAGCGATGCAGCTAAACCCAGGCAATGCCCGCAGCCTTGGGTGCTGGGGCCGGGCCACGTTCCCGAGCCTGAGCTACGGCGGCACCGGCTGGGGCACCCTGGCGTCAATGACCATTCCTGCCTACGACAGTGATGTCGGCGCGGTCTACGAGCTTGAGGTCTGGGGCAATGGCTCGATCACCCAGGCGGGCAAGACCACCCTGTCATTCCGGGCCAATGTCGGCGCGGTGGCCATGGTCACCCTGGGCTTCGGGTCAACCTCATTCGGCAATAGCAACCTGTTCCGCTGGTGGGCAACTGCCCGGATCATCGTCGTGTCGCTCGGCACAGGCGGGCAGGTCCGCAGCTTCGTCAAGGGCAACCAATCCGAGTGGAACACGAACCTAAGCCCCAGCAACGGCAACGTGGTTGAGGGCTACCAGGCCGAGTCGTCAGGCACCAATGCGAAGGACTCCACCCGTGACGGCGTGTTCTCGCTGCAAGCATCCTGGGGCGGCTCAGGGCAGAGCTTGACCAGTCAGGTGGCCCTGGCTAAGCGGGTCTGCTGATGGCCCGCCGCCCGCACCTGGGGGTTGACCTGGTGGCCCTGGTGCTGGCCCTGGCCCTGGGCCTGGCTATCACCGCGCTCATGGTGGCCATGCTCATCAGCGTCATTGACAACCAGACACCCCGGCCCCTGGGCGAGAACGCCACCCAAGTGATCACTGCCATAACAGGCGGGCTCATCGGGGTGCTGGGCGGCTACGTCGGGGCCAGGGCTTACAGCCAGCAGCAGCACCGAGACAAGAACGGAGACAGTGATGGGCCTGCTTGACCGATTGCGGGACGACCGGGAGCGGTCGGACTGGAAGCACCTGCGGGGCCGGTTTGCCCGCATCCAAGCGCACGACGACGAAGCCCGGCCTGACGTGGTGCCAGGTGAGGCCCCAGAGCCAGGGCACCAGACCCACACCCCGCTGCGAGACCAGGACGGAGGTTACGCCGATGGCTCTGCAACGGATATGGATGCCTAGCCCCTGCTACCACGGCAGGAGCACCAGCGGGGTGCGGCTCATCGTGCTGCACACCGCCGAGGGCGCAACCACCATCGAATCGCTGGGCAATTTCTTTGCCAACTACAGCAACCAGGTCTCAAGCCACACCGGGGCCGATGACAAGCGCGGCAAGATTGGTGAGTACGTCAAGCGCGGCAATGCCGCCTGGACTGCCGCCAATTACAACAACGTCGCGGTGCAGCTTGAGCTTTGCGGGTTCGCCAAGTGGTCACGGTCAACCTGGCTCAACCAGCACGAAAACATGCTCCGCAACGCTGCGGACTGGATAGCCGAGGAAGCCAAGCAGTTCGGCATTCCCATCACAGCCCTGAGCAACAGCCAGGCCCAGGGCGGCGGGCGCGGGGTCTGCCAGCACATCAACCTGGGCTCAGGTGGCGGCGGTCACGTTGACTGCGGCTCAGGGTTCCCGATGGATCAAGTTCTGACATGGGCCAAGGGCGGCGGTGGCAGCAGTGCTGCGCCAGCCGAGGATGAGGAGGACGACATGGCACAACTGCTGCTCGACAAGGATTACCGGGCGCTGCTCGTGTTCACTAACAAGCAGGCTGACGGCAAGCACCGGCTGTGTTTCGGCTGCCGCCAGCAGGCAGTGATCAGGATTGACCCCTCGGTCGGGGGCACCGTGACGCTGACTCTCAACCAGGGTGCTGGGCGGCAGGGCTTTGCCCTGGCTGAGGGCTGCAAGAGCGCCGTGGTCAAGGTGGACTCACCCAGCACAGGGCCGACCAGCCCGATTAGCTACTGCGTCTCGGTCTGACCCCAGGGCTGATGCGGTTCGCGTGGCTGGCAGCCCTGGCCGCGCTGGTGGCCCTGATGCTGGCCGTGGTGGGCTATGACCTGATCACCCGCCCGGCTGACCTCTGGGTAGCTGGCACGTTCCTGGCTGGCACCCTGACTGGCGCAGCCCTGGACCGGCACCGGCCCAGGTGACAACGCAACGGCGGCAGGTCACTGCCAGTCTCAAGTGACCTGCCGCCGTCTCCCCGGTATCCTGGCTGCCCCGGCCCCCGCAGGCAGGGCTGAGCCAGGCAGGCCGGTGCAGGTGGCTATGGCCTATGGGCTGCGCTTCCCGCACCGGCCAGCTTGGTGGCCTTGGCTAGGGTGCCCTGGGCAGGATCACCCGCCGCTGGGGCTGGCTAGACCAGGCCCAGACCTCCCGCCTGTGGCTGGCACAGTGGCCGACCAGGGCAAAGTCAACCCGGCTGCCGCCGCCGCCCTGGGCGCACAGGTCAAGATCACTAAACTGGCGGTTGGTGACTTCCCACCCGCCTTGAGGGCCAGGCTGCTGGTGGAACGTCCAGAGCCCAGCCTGCCCGTGGTCGCTCTGCGTCCACTTGACCAGCCCGCCCACGTCGGCCAGGAAATACGTCGGGGCCGACTTGAGCCATATTTGCTGGTTGCCCACGTTGATGCAGACCCGCCAGGCCCCGTCACCCTGCACGGTGGCCTGGGTGTCATGGGTGGGCGTCTTGCCTGGGTAGGCAGACAGGGCACCGCCCTTGCTGCTGCTGTAGTCCCGCCACCAGCCGCAAGTGCTGACTGGTGGCGTCGGTGGCGCGGCCAGGGCTGGGCCTGAGCAGGCCACCAGCAGCCCGGCACTCAGGGCCAGGGCCAGTGCTGCCCGCCTCACCGGGGGTGCCTGTCTGCCTCGGCCTGGCCCATCAGGGGCACCAGGGCTGCCAGGCCGGGCTTGGGTCCGACCGTCAGGGGTGGTGAGGACATCGGGCGGCGGGCGTAGTAGCCAACATCGGCCACCCCCCGCCAGGCATACCAGTTGGGCCAGTCAGGGTGCCGCCATTGCACTGGCATCCCCTCTGGCTCATACCTGGCCCAGCCGGTCACAGGATCAACGCTCACCGGCTCTGGCTCTGGGTCTGGTGCCCTTAGGGGCCTGGGCCTGGGCAGCCTCGCAGGGCCGTCCTGGGCGGGCTCAGCGGTCACTCTGCCTCACCCCCCTGGGCGGCGGTCAGGGTGGACAGCCAGTGCTTGCCTGCTGGCGTGTCCACGAACGCGGCCAGATCAGCCTTGAGGGTCGGGCTGAGGTAGGGCTTGCCGTTGCTGTACTCAGAGCCGTCTGCCTTATGCCAGATGTCGATGCCCTGGCGCTCAGCGAAGGCGAACAGCCGCAAGGTGGCAGCACTGACCTCCCGGCCCCGCCGCCCATAGGGGGTGCCTGGTGCTGGCGGGTGGTAAATGCGGGCCATCTTGGGCATGGTGCCTGGGTTGTCTGGCCTGTGCCCGGCTGCCAGCCACCTGGCCAGCAGTTCGTCAAGCTCCTTGCGGTGCTGGGCCGTAAGCTCAAGCTCGACCTGGGCGCTGCTGCTGTCATCGGTGCCGCTCACCTGGTAGCCCAGCCAGACTGTCACGTCAGCCTCAACGGCGGTCTCGCCCTCAGCCCTGGCCAGGTCATCGGTCAGAACGATGCGGGTCTCTTTCATCGCCTGGTCTCGATCCCCGCGATGCCCAGCAGGGCAATGATGGCGGTCTTGGGCGCTTCCTGTAGCCGGGCCAGCCAGGCAGGCCGCCCGTTGGCTGATATGTGCAGGTTGACCCCCTCGCCGCCGTTAACCAGCCGGATGCGGACGTTTTCGCGGTGGAACCAGCCACCGTCAAGCTGGGCAAAGCCCAGGCCGCGCAGCCAGACTCCGAGGTCTTCCGCTGGGTCTTGAGCAGGGTTGGGTGGGTTGGTGGTTGCCGTCATGGGCCTATGTCTCCCGTCTGGGGTGATCTTGCCTTTGCATTGGCTTGGCAAGCATATGCCCTGAGGTCACAGTTTGTGATTGGCTGAGGACAACCAACCAAGAGAGGCAACACCCCCATGGCCACCAATGCAGCATGACCAATGGCGGCAGCTACCTGCCCAGGTCCGGGCTCTGCCCCTAGACCCCAGGCGGGCGCTGCCCATCCCGTTTACGACCCCTGTTGACCCTGGCACTGGTCAGGGTGACTGGGGCATCACGTCCACCGAAGCAGTGGAGCGCTGCTGGCACGAACGCCTCTGCGGGGTCTGCGGCAAGGGCCTGCCCGCCTGGGTGGCGTTCCTGGGCGGGCCTGGCTCAGCAGACCGCTGGCGCGGGGCCTACTCCGACCCATGGATGCATGAGGACTGTGCAGAGGCCAGCCTGACTGCCTGCCCCTACATCGCCAGGCCCAAGGTGCCCAGGATCAGCGAGCCCATCAAGCTGGCCCTGGTCATCCCGCCTGGTGAGGTAGCAGGCAAGCAAGACGCCTGGGTCATGGTGATCTGCCGCCGTGATCTGGTGACCACGACCGTGCAGCGCACCAAGACTGGCCTGGTGCGGCTCTTTCGGCCTGGTGAGGGCAACCCGCGCCGGGAGCGCGTTTTCCGGTATGAGGGCAACCGGCTGGTTGAGCAGGGGCAGACGACATGACCAGGGCTGCCCTGGTGCTGGGCATCCTCATTGCTGGCGCTGGCTGGGGCGTGGGGCTGTCACCCCTGGGCCGCTACTGGTGCCAGCTTGCCAGGTGGCGATGGCAGCACCGGGGCTGCTGCCTGACCCATCAGCGAGCCCGCAGCCATGACAGCCTGGCAGGTCTCTACGGCTGGTGGTGCGTCGATCACCAGCAGGGCCTTGGCCGGATGGGGCCATGGGTCGGCTGAGGCTGGGCCTGGCCTTGATGCTGCTGGGCCTGGCCCTGTTCCTGCTCAGCTATGCGCCCTGGTGGCACTGATGCCATGCTTGAGACCTGCCCCCGGCTCAAGGGCCTGGGGCAGACCAGCCCCAGGGCTGGTGCCTGGGGAGTGCCGGACTGTTGATGCGCCGTAAGACCTGGGATCGAGGCCGCGCAGAGGGTAAGTGTCGGCACCTGCGGGATTGGGTGGGCAGACCCGCGATCTGGGCGGGCTGGGCTGGCCAGGGGTGAGCGCGCAGACCGTGGCCAGCCAGCCCTACCAGCCAGCCCGTCAATGACTGGTTTAACTTTCGTCCTTGGGCGGGGAATAAACCAGTCATTCACGGTTGTTAGCCTAGTGGCTGCGCCACAAGGGCTAAGCCGCCAAGGAAGGAACCACCAAGATGACCAGCACCAAGACCACCCAGGCCCAGCAGAGGCCCTGTGACATCACCGGCCATGAGCCCACCTGCCAGTGCATGAACTGCCGCGACGCAGCAGCAGCCCTCTGGGCAGCCTGGTGGGCAGCCCCCGTGCCCTCAGCCAGCCGCCCAGTGGATGAGGCAGCCCTCAAGGCAGACATTCTGCACCGGCTCACCGACCACGACGGCAACCCCTGCAACTGCAAGTAGCTGGGTGGCACCGCCCACCCCCATAGGCCAAGAGAGGACAGCACCACCCATGAGCAGGATACGCACCAAGGCCCCAGAGGTCACCGTTTACTGGCTGCCAGATGAGGACCGCCGCCCTGGCTGCCCCCAGGTGCCTGGCTATGCGCGGCTCAGCCGTGACCCCCAGGGCAACCTTGTGGCCGTCCAAGATCAGATCAGCGCCCAGGTCCGCGATGCCCACGACAAGGGCCTAGACCTGGTGGGCGTCTGGTTTGACGACAACCTGTCTGCCTGGTCAGGTGTCCACCGCCCTGGCTGGGTGGCCTACCTGGCTGAGCTTGACTCAGGCAAATACGCCGGGGCGATGTCTTATCACTCTGACCGGCTGGCCAGGAATGGCCCAGACGGCGAGGCGTTCCTGTCAGTGATGCAGCGCCACGAACTGCCTCTCTACACCCCAGGTGTGACCCTGCCCCTGGGCACCAGCGGCGATGCCAGGTTCACCGCCCGTATCCTGTTCGCCGTGTCGATCAAGAGCAGCGATGACACTTCCCGCCGCCTGCAAGATCGCAAGGATGAGGCCAGGCGGAAGGGCAACCTGCGCTATGTGCTGGGCTCAAGGCCCCCGCTCGGGTTCGAGGATGGGGAGCAGGACTGGCAGACCGAGACCTCAGCCAGCCTGATGCTGACCGACGTGGCCCAGAGGATGCTTGCAGGGCAAGACCTGGCCCCTGCGTTCGCTGCCCAGCCTGAGGTCTGGCTGCCTGCCTATGGCCGCCTGCCTGCCAAGCTGGTCACCGAAAAGATGGTCCGGGCCGCGTTGCAGCGCCCTGTCACTGCTGGGTTTATGACCGACCGTGACGGCCAGATCATGCCCGAGGTCACCACCACCTGCACCCGCGACGGTGAGCCGCCCCTGTCACCAGACCTCTGGCACGCCTTGCAGCCCCAGTTCGCTGCCCGCAAGCGCCAGGGTGACAAGCCCAGCGCCGACTACTGGGCAGGCAAGCTGCTGGTCTGCGGCAAGTGCGGCAACCAGCTATCAGGCGAAATCATGTACGACCGCCGCAAGGTGGCTGGGGTCTGGGTGGTGCTCAAGGAAACGCCCAGCTACAGGTGCAAGAATCCCCACAAGCAGGCCGATGGCACCTATAACCAGCCCTGCCGGGGCGTGGGCATCCCGGCTGCTGATGTGCATGAGGTCTTGGCCACCGCGCTGCTGGCCTGGCAGCAGACCTCCCAGCGGTATGCCAAGGCTGCCAGCAACCAGGCTGGGCTGACCGAGGCAGCAGCCAAGCTGCACGCCCAGCAGGATCACCAGAGGGCAGTGCTGGGGCTGCTGGCCCGTGACCTGGCAGCAGGTATGCCCATCGCGGACTACGAGGCAGCCACCGCCCAGGTCCGCGCCACGATGGCCACCCTTGAGGGCCAGTTGGCTGACATCGCGGAGGCCAAGGCCAGGCCCCAGCACACTGCCACCGGGCTGGCTGGGATCATCAACCCTGACCGCAAGAGGGCTCTGCTGGCTGATGCCTATGTGACCCCCATCAAGGTGGCCCCTGGCCGTGGCGGGAACAGCACCCTAACGGCAGTTGACCGTCTTGCCCTGGTGCCGCGCCCGTAGCTGGAAAAAGTTTTACCTAAGACGCCCATCTGACCGCTAATGGTCAGGTGGGCGTCACGTTTTGGCAACTTGCCTTGACCTGCGCGGATAGTTGCCTTGCCACAAACGTCTAGCCGCCTGTGATGAGGCCGTCACTCTCCGGGTTGACCCCCTCCGGTCTTTATGTAACCGTTCCTGGTTATTGAGCGTTCCGTTAGGGAAGGGCGATCATGGGCAACGCGATCATGGCAGCGCCAACGGACGGGAGCAGGGCCGTGAGCGGGATCGGGTTCCGGGCCAAGCCAGACCTGATCAAGCACCGACTCATCGACGCGGGGGCAGAGGTCACCGTCGCCGCCCTGGCCCAGCACTGCGGCATCAGCAGGATCACAGCCAGGCGGCTGCTCAACGGCAAGATGGTCACCGCCACCACCATGGCCCTGGTGCTCCGCTACCTCGGCCAGGACGGTGACGACGCGGGCACCCTGTTTGAGCTTGTCTCCCCAGACAGCGAGGCATGACCGGCCCCACCAAGGCCGACCTTGACCGCTTGGCAGCAGACCTGCGAGAGCAGGTGTCGGCCTTGCCTGAGCCCGCGCCTGAGGACGTGGAGCGCACCAGCCGCCTGCTGGCTGTGATCAGCCTTGACCAGGCCCGCGATGCCAGGCAGGCAGAGCAGTGACCCGCGAGGCCCGCAGCGGCTACTTTGCCGAGGGCATCACCCTTGAGGTCACCCCTGAGGGCAGGGCTTGGGCCAGGGCTGTCACCGAGGCGGTCATGGCATCCGGGGCGACCGAGAAACACGTTACGACCTGGTGGAATGCCTACGAGGTCAACCTGTTCGGGCGCTACGCCGAACACGGGTTCGCCTCATGGCTGGGCCTGGCTGACCTGCTGCCCAGCCCTGCCCAGGCGATCAGCCAGCCCAACGACGGCGGGCAAGACCTGCCAGGCATCGGCATCAAGTGCGCCCTCTGGCAGCAGGCCGCCCATATGTTCACCTGCCAGGGCGGGCGGCTCATCGTCCCCACCCGGCTGATGACCGCTGACCTGTACGTCCGGTGCTCATGGTTTAGCCAAGGCCAACTGCTGATCTTCGACGGCTGGGCCACCGCAGACATGATCAAGGCCGCGCCACTGCTCACCAGCAACCAGGGCAAGCCAGCCAGGGAACTGCCGTTCTCGGCCCTGCTGCTGCCCAGGGCATTCGTCACTGAGCGGGAGCTAACCCCATGGGCATGATCATCAAACGGACCAACCGGGGCTCTGGTCACACCTACGCCGTCAACCGCCAGCCCGTGCCAGGGGTCACCACGATCCTGCGGCAGATGCCCTCTGATGGCCTGATCGGGTGGGCAGCCAGGACAACCGCCGAATATGCCGTTGATCACTGGGATGAGCTTGGCGGCCTCAAGGTGTCCGAACGGCTCAAGCTGCTGGCCGGTGCCAGCAACGCTGAGATGACCTCAGCGGGCCGCAGGGGCACCCTGGTTCACCAGTTGGCTGAGCAGATCGTGGCCATACCAGCCGAGGACGGGCAGCGGCTTGATGACCTCTGGGCGGCAGTGCCCGAGCCCCTGTACGGCCATGTTGAGAGTTACGTGGCGTTCCTCAATGACCACCAGCCTGACCCCATCGCCACGGAGCTTGTCGTGGCTGGCAAGGCTGGCCGGTACCGCTACTGCGGCACCGCTGACCTGGTGGCCCACCTGGGCGATGAGGTCTGGCTGCTTGACCTCAAGACCGCCAAGACCGTCAGGGCCAGCACCGCCCTGCAAGTGTGCGCCTACCAGCACGCCGAGGCGTACACCATCGCAGGTGAGGATGGGGCGGCGCCCCCCCTGGCCGAGCTTGGGATCGAGCGTGCCGGGTGCGTCCACATCAGGGCTGATGGTTATGACCTGCTGCCCCTGGACACCGGCCCAGCGGTCTGGGCGCACTTCCGGCACCTGGCCTGGCTGCATCACAACGCCCAGCCCTGGGATGCCTGGGTCGGTGAGGCCATCCAGCCAGCGCGGGCCGCGCCGTGAACTGGGCCAGCCAGGGCCAGCTTGCCGCCCTGGGCACCCAGCTACGCCGCCGCCTGCCTGACCGTGATGCCCGCCTGGACTGGTGCGAGGCCCGCGTCGGCAGGCCCCTGGACTCATCCACCGAACTGACCGCACCAGAGGCCGCCCGCCTGCTGGCAGAGATAGGCCGCGCCCGCTTCCCCGGCAGGCGCGGCCTCAACCAATGCACCGGGAGCGTAGCACGATGACTGACACCCTTGAGCGGCCCGGCAGTGACCTGGTGGCCTGGGCTGCTGAGGCTGAGGCTGCGGCAGGCATCGCCAAAGCGCTGGCCACCACGGCGTTTATCCCTGACAGCCTCAAGGTCAAAGACGAGCGCAACCAGGTTGACCTTGATGCCACGGTGGCCCAGGTGGCTGCTGCCCTGCTGACTGGCCAAGAGCTTGGCCTGCCACCCATGGCCAGCCTGCGGAGTATTGACGTGATCCCGCCAGGGTCAGGCAGCCCAGCCCTGCGGGCCAACGCCTTGAGGGCTCTGCTGCAAGCCCACGGCCATGATCTTGAGATAGTCGAGAGCACCAACACCCGCGCCATCGTGCGCGGCAGGCGAGCCGGTCAGGACTGGTATCCCACCGATTCGGTCTGGACGCTCGACAGGGCCAAGCAGCTTGGCGTCCGGGGGTTCAACGACCCGAAAGGATCATGGCAGCGCCAGCCCAAGGTCATGCTGGTGGCCAGGGCCACCGCCGAAATGGCCAGGTGGATCGCCTCAGATGTGCTGCTGGGCCTGCCCTACATCGTTGAGGAACTGCAAGACGGGGCCGATGTCGATTCGGCCACCGAAGGCGAGCCTGCACCAGCCGTGGCCGCTGGGCCTGCTCGCCGTCCCCGCCAGACCCGTGCCGCTGCGAGCCAGCGCGGGGCTGGCGCTCGCCGTGCCTTGCCTGGGCCTGCCCCGGCCCCTGATCAACCGGCAGGCACGGACCAGGGCGAGCCCGCTGCCCCCACCATGATCAACGCCAGGCAGCGGGCTCGCCTCTGGGCAGGGCTCAAGCGGCTGGGCCTCACCGAGCGAGACGAAGCCCTCGCGGCAGTGGCCAACTGGATTGAGCCCAAGCGGGAGGTCACCAGCAGCAACAGCCTCAACGAGGCCGAAGCCGATCAGGTCATACAAGCCATCGAGGCAGAGCAGCTACGCCGGGATGCCAGGGCAGCAGCAGAGGACGCCCAGGCTGAGGCTGAGCGCTCGCAGGATCGCGGTGACGACGATGCCAGCTAGACCAGGGCCTAGTGCCACCAGGCAGCCAGGCAGAGCCCCACGCACCGGCACAGGCGCGCGGCTGGTGGACGTGCCAGAGGTTGACCCTGTTGAGGTCCGCATGGGCCAGCTTGGTGAGGCCAAGGCTGCCCACGATGAGGCGGCAGAGGCAGCCTGGCAGGACTACCGCGCCGAGTCAGCAGCCCTCTGGCTGCGCTACCAAGAACGCCTCACCGGCCTGGCTGCCGAGTACGGCAGCGCGGTGGATGCCATCAGGGGCCAGCCATGACCTGCCAGTGCGGTCACAGCGACGGCGAGCACGAGACCATCGGGCCAGCCGCCTGCACGGTCTGCCTCTGCCCTGGCTACTGGCCGACCGGGCTGCTGACCCCGCGCACCCTGTATGCCGCTGCTGGGGTGATCGAGGGCGGCGGGGTGCTGGTGCTGGCATTCACAAGCTGGCCAGTCCTGGTGCCGGTCGGCATGTTCGCCCTGGGCCTGCTGATGCAGTGGCGGGCAGGGGTGGCCAAGCGAGAGGCCCTGTTCCGGCTCACGGAACTGCCCAGGCGGCAGCCATGAGAGCCCTGACAGCCAGGCAGGCCATCACCTGTGAGACCGCCAAGGGCAAGCGGTGCCGGTGCAGGTGCCAAGGGCTGCTGCACGGCAAAGGCCGGTTCAGCACTGCTGATGAGGCCAGAGCCCTGCCCGAGGATGACCCGCACCGGGCCAGGCAACTGCCTGAGCCCCAGGTGGCGGGGCTGCTCGACGACCAGCCCGCCCTGTTCGATGTGGAGGACATCCCGTGACTGCCACCGCCAATGAGCCGCTGAGGATCGCCCGCCTGCACCATGACAAGCACGGCAGGCCCGTGCCCTGGTTTGTGGCCTGGCTCGACCCGGACGGCCAGCCAGCCAACGCGGGGGCACCAGGCGCGGTGCCTGACTTCCGGGTGCTCAAGCCCGGCGCGGTCGGCATCGCCTGGGCCTCCCGTATCTGCTGGGTCTGCGGGCTGGTCTTTCAGCGCCAAGAGCCCCGCGCGTTCACCATCGGGCCAATGTGCATCGTCAACCTGGTGAGTGCCGAGCCGCCAGCCCATCACGACTGCGCGGCCTACAGCGCCAAGGTGTGCCCGTTCCTGAGCACCCCGAACATGACCAGGCGCACCCGGCACCTGCCCCCAGGCACCAGCCTGCCCCCAGGCGAAATGATCACCCGCAACCCTGGGGTGGCGGCGGTCTGGGTGGTCAAATACAACCAGCCCAAGGCTGAGCGGGAAGCAGACGGGCTGCTGTTCCGCGTCGGCAGGCCGCCGCTCTGGGTGGAATGGTACGCCCAGGGCAGGACGGCCACCCGCCGTGAAGTGCTCGACAGCATCCTGAGCGGGATGCCCCTGCTGGCCGAGCAGTGCCACGGCGATGAGGCAGCCCTGCTTGAGCTTGACCGTGCCCACGCTGAGGCCATGGCGGTGGTGCCCAGATGAGCGTGGCCTGCTGCCCTGATGCCCCGCACCTGTGCCTGGGCTGCGGGCGGGTCATGTCGCACCGGGAATGGCACGACCAGCGAGCCTGTGACGACTGCTGCGACCCGGCAACCCCCTGGCCACCCAGATGACTGCCTACCAGCGCGGCAACCGCTATGAGGCCATGACAGCCAGGCTGCTGGCCGATGCCGGGTATCACACCTGGCTGGCCAGGGGCAGCAAGGGCCTGGCTGACGTGCTGGCCATCAAGCCCGGTCAGTTGGTGCTGGTGCAGGTCAAGTCAGGCCGGGGCATCCCCCGTGACGGCCTGGGCGTCAACCATGCTGGGTGGAACGGTCTCTATGACCTGGCCCGCGATCTTGGCCCCTCGGTGCTCGCGGTGGCCTGCTACTGGCAGGTCAGCCACCCGCCGCCGCTCATGCGGCAGATCACCGGCCACCACGGGGCGGGTCTGCGGCACTGGCCAAGCAAGCCCTGGGAACCGGACGAGCTTGCCCCGCTGCGAGACCTGAGCAGCAGGGCCAGCCTCAACACCAGGGCAGCCCTCAAGGGCAGGCCCGTGATCAGGCCAGGGCGGCGGCTGCGGTGAGCCTCGTTGGCCGTGACGCCATGGTGCTGGCCCTGCTGATCCCTGACGATGCCTCGATCAGTGAGGATGACCAGGCGCGGCTTGCCGCCCAGTTCCGGGTCAGCCAGCACCGGGTCACTGACCTGATCGAGCGGATAGCCAGCGACCTGAGGACAGCCCGCAGCACCCTGGACACCTGCCAGCCGACCGGGGCCAACAGGTGCCCGCACTGTGCCGGGGTGCTGCCGCCGTGACGGTCTACTGTGCCCCTGCTGCCCGCCCGTTCCGGTGCCTGCACATCGCGGAGGACGGGGCAGACTTCCACGCCCCGGCTGGCTCTGAGGCCCTGACCCTGTGCGGCCTGGTGATGGCCTGGGCTGACCTCTGGCTGCCTCTCAAGCTGGCCCCAGGCGACCAGGTGTGCCGACCGTGCCGAGGGCTGCCAGAGCCCCAGGCCCAGCAGCTTGAGCTTGCAACGACCCGTTGACGACTCGTTGGGGGTGACTCATGCGGGAATGGATCAAGGTGGACAACGAACTGCCACGCCATGACAAGCTCGCGTTGCTTTCGCCTCAAGATCGTCTCACTCTGATGGGCTCACTGGTTGATGCCTGGTCTTACTGCGACAGGGGCCGCACTGATGGCCTGATTCATCAAGATCGTTGGAACACGATTGCGAATCCTCTCGGCCGAAGGCTGATGCTGAGGACTGGCTTCGCTGAGCCAGTGCCGAGCGGCTACCAGATGCACGACTACCTGGGGCATCAACGAAGCCGCGCCGACATTGAGGCAGCAGTTGATCAACGACGCAAGGCAGGTCTACGCTCAGCCGAGAGCAGACGACTCGTTGAACGACTCGTTGACGACCCGTTGCCATCAGCAGGGGCAGGGATAACCAACGACCCGTTGAACGAGTCGTTGAACGAGTCGTTGAACGGGTCGTCAACAGATACAGAAGAAGAAGAAGATCAAGGGTCTAGGTCAGTCCTACAGGTACCGGAGGCAGCCGCCCCCGAGACTGACCGACCGACAGAAAATGATGACCTTGCCAGGGTGGTGCAGGCCGAGATTCACCTTGCCACCGGGGCCACCATGGACCGGGACAGCGCCCTGGCCCTGGCCCGCCTCATCGTCGGTGAGCGCCACCTGTCAGACCCAGCGGCCTACGTCCGCAAGGCGATGCGGGAGCCGGGCAGCAGGTGGGTCAACGGGCAGCAGGCCCAGCAGCCCACCAAGCAGCCGCCGCCAGCCTCGGCCATCCATGGCAGGTGCGGGCAAGCCCACCCAGGGCGGCAGTGCCCGCTTGATGACCCGGACCCGGACCACCCGCGCCGCAACCCTGACGCAGCAGCAGCAGCCCCGCCGATCAAGGGCTGGGCACCTGGCGGGCCACCGCCGCCGCCCGAGGTTGCCCATCAGGGTGCCGCCCTGGCCAAGCGGCTGCTGGCTGAGCGGGCCAGGCCCCAGGATGACCCAGACGAGCAACCCCCGTTTTAGCCCGTTACTGCCTGTGACTGGCTAGCCTCAATCCATGCAAGTTGCCACCAAGAGAGGACAACCACCCCCATGGCCGCAAAACTGGCCGCTGTGCCAGACCTCGACCAGCCCCAGCCCCACGCCTACGACGAGGCGGAAGCGGCAGCAGCCCAGCGATGGCTTGAGGCCCTAGACGACGCCTGGCTGGCCTGCCGGTACAACCATGCGTTCCCGAAGATTCAAGCCCGCAACGGCAAGTTCCCTAAGGGCGTCTCTGCCCGGCCCACGCAACGGCTGGGCCACTTCCAAATCAGGCAGACCTGCCGGGACTGCGGCATCGTCCGCACGTTCACCTGCCAGGGTGACATCTTCGCCTCGGGCCGCAGCTATGCCTACGAATGGCCTGACGGCTACCAGATGCCTCGCGGGGCGTCGGCGTACATCACCATCGAGGACATCAACGCCGAGCGCAACCGCAGGGCCACCGAGGGCCTTCGGCAGGTGCCAGGTCTGGCCGAACTGCTCGACGAGGCAGAGCGGGTGCTGCGGGACGAGCAGGCCGTGGCTGCTGCCAGGGCTGAGGTTGAGGCCCAGGACGCAGCCCGCCGCAAGCCCCGCAAGCCCAAGAAGTGACCAGGGGCACCAGCCTGCCCGCTGCGCC
>Ga0126369_10000597_pt1 | contig 23906 bp, 19 predicted proteins | sample PanSoiMetaPlot_1_FD_109646 | JGI IMG/M metagenome (GOLD analysis project Ga0126369, IMG submission 109646) | Tropical forest soil microbial communities from Panama - MetaG Plot_1 | ecosystem: Environmental > Terrestrial > Soil > Tropical forest > Bulk soil | place: Panama | collected 2016-02-17
ATCGAAGCCGCAGTCGCGGCAGCGGTCCACCATGCCCTTGAACTCTTTCGCGACCCGCTGCGGCCCGAGATGGCCCATGCTGATATAGACGCCGCCATGGGGCGACGTGCGTCCCGCCTTCATTTCCGCGAAGATGGCGCGGCTCACCACGTCGCGCGTCGCGCGTTCAAGGTCCGGATCGTAATCGCCCATGAAACGGCGCATTGCGCCATTGAGCAAATGACCGCCCGACCCGCGCAGACCTTCTTCCAGTACCGTGCCGGTCATGCGCGTATCAGGGCCGGCCAGCAGGCCGGTCGGGTGGAACTGCACCATCTCCATGTCGCGCAGCGGCAGGCCAAGCCGCAGCGCCATGGCGATGCCGTCCATGCTCTTGTCGCCCGAGGGGGTGTGATAGCGGTACATGGTAGGGCCGCCGCCGGTCGCGAGCAGTACCGCGCCGGCCGCGATGAAACGCAGCGCGCCCGTGCGAACATCGAGGAACAATACGCCGGCGAGCGAAGCGCCGTCGCGGGCCGGGATGAGGGCGAGCGCCCGATGCTCCTCCAGTCGGCCGATGTCCCGCCGCGCCCAAACCTGTTCCATCAGCCGGTTGATGATCTCGATGCCGGTGAGATCGCCCTTGTGGACGGTGCGATCGAAGGTCTGGCCGGCGAAAGCTTTGCCATGCAGCGTGCCGTCCGGATTGCGGTCGAAGAAGCAGCCGATCTCGTTTTCAAGTTCGCGTATCCGTTCGATCGCGCGCGTCACCAGCGTCCAGGCCAGCTCCTGGTGCGGCAGCCACTTGCCGCCCTCAATGGTGTCCATGAAATGTCGCTCGATCGAGTCGCCCTTGTGCAGGGCCACGTTGTAGCCGCCCTGGACCATGCGGGTGCAGCCGCATTTGCCGAGCAGCCCCTTGGTGGCGAGCGTAATGGCGAGCGCGGGGTTGGCGCGGTGGGCGTGTAGTGCGGCAAACAGGCCGGCGCCGCCGGAGCCGAGGATCAGGATGTCCGTGGTCGCGCGCTCAATCGCCATGGCGTCGCAGTGTAGGGCGTTTTCGAAAAGCGAACCACATCAAGCGGTGAACTTGGGCTGCGGGCGGCCATGCCCGCCGCAGGTGAGAGAGACACTTGGCACGGGCACTAAGATTTCTGAAGGCACAATGTTGCTTCGTCATCATTGCTTTGCTCGCAGGCCTTCGCATGTTGTTACCCGCCCGCCCGCCAGAAGATTGGGTCACATCTGATGATAAAATTTGTAACGAATACTATTTTTGATTGTTTTCTGCGACGAGTCGGCAAGTTAACGCGATTTTTTCTTTTTTTCGATGCAATTGCCACATAATTGTCTTAATTTGGGCAGATTGAGCGATCGGGTCCACGTAGTCCTGTTGCGTCAATCACTATGGCAGCGTTTACCACAGCGTTGCGTTTCGATGGACGAAAGGTTTGCAATGCAAGAAATCTCTGTCTAAACGCCAGCTCAAGAAAGTCTAATCTTGATATGGCAAGAGGTCAGCCGCGTAATTGGACCGCAAGGGGGTCTTCTCATGGCTATGTTACGACACTCGTTTGTTGCATTGTTCGTGATCATGGCGATTTTTTCGCAAACATCTGTCGGTTTTGGGCAAGGGCAGCCGCCCATTAACTCAGTTAACACAGGACCGAAGCGATCAGTTTCGCCGGCACTTGCTGCGCCTGCCCCATTGATGTTGACGTATGACGAAGCCAAACGTGAGGCTAACGACATCGCGGTCTCAATCGTTGTTTCGGGGCTGACTTGCACCTGTGCGAGATTTGCCGAGGATATTCGCAATGTCATCAACGATCTGAGGCCGAATGGCATCCGAATCATGCCGGTGCTCGGTGTGGGCGGGCTGCAGAACCTGAAAGACGTCCTGTTTTTGCGCAACACAGATATGGCTGTTGTCGATCAGGATAATCTGTTGCTCCTGAAGCAGAGGGATCCAAAGCTCTTTGCCAATATCGAGCAAAGGGTTCATTATATAACGAAATTGTATACTGCAGAATTTCATGTTCTGGCGACCAAAGATATCGAGAGCTACGATGATCTGAAAAACAGAAAGGTCAATTTCAATCTCAAGGACAGTCAGACCGACGTTACAGCCGACCGCATATTCAAGATGCTTAACATTCCCGTCGAGCGGTCATATTACGACAACGACGAAGCGATTCAAAAGCTGCTAAAGCATGAAATCTCGGCAATGATCGTATTGACGGGCGGTCCCCAGGCCGCCCTTGCAAAGTTACGTTTGGAAGACGGCGTGCATTTTCTGCCATTGGATCAGGAAAGCCTGCCAGGTTATGATCTTTCCGCGATCCGGTCGGAATATATGACGATCGAACTGACGAACAAGCTTTATCCAAATCTTATTCCAAACGGAACTTCGGTTCCGACCATAGCCAATCACGCCCTTCTGGTAAGCTATGCATGGCCCGAGGGCTCGGAAAAGTATCGCCGAATTGAGCGATTCGTGAACGAATTTTTTAGCAAGATCGAGAAGTTTAAGGACAATTCCGCCCGGCACCCGAAATGGGCGGAATTTAATGTGTGGACCGATATTCCGGGATGGACACGCTTTAAAGCTGCAGCTAACTGGCTCGCCGCCCAGGAGACGGTCTCCGCGAGTAACGAACCGGCCAATGTGAAGGAAATTGTCGGGAAAGTACTGGAGAATTACCAGATTGCCACCGGCCGGAAGGGTATTTCCAATACCGAAAGGGAGTTTATTGTGAGGGAAGTGGCAAAGCAGATCCGCGGCAAACAAACGGCGATACCAACCGGCCGATAAGGCAGTCAGCTGCTAATCCGTGAGATGGCGGATATCTACGTAAGGCGTCGGTAACTGACTGAGGCCATTTAAACGGACGATGATACCAGGAGGACTGGCAACGTAATAAACCAGTTCTACTTCACCGGAATCTGCTCCAGCAGGCAAGGTGGCGACATGAGCACCTCTCCAGCAAAATCATCCGACCAGAATTATTTTGCCGGGTTCTCCAAATCCTCTGAAGATGCCGACCATAATGAAGTGGTTGCGACCTCGGCTGATGGCAGCTCGTCGGCGTGCGACCGGACCATCGCCGATACGGCCCCCGAATCTGTGACTAATCTCCATGCCAGAGCGACCGCTGCTCGGGTTGCCGAGCGGCAAGACGAGCCTGTGGTGCGGCTACCTCGCGCTGCTCAGTTGCCACCCGTCGTGGGCTTGCAGCAGACTTACCCCCAACTCGACCCGCCCAATGCGGTTTTGATGGCGTCGGAGACCTTGGCAGCGGAGACTTTTGCACCGGAGACTTTTGCGCCGGAGACTTGGGGACGCTCGCCGCTGTCGCAGCCGCCACGCTATTCCTTGTCAGGCGTCAAGATGCTTCTGATCATCACGACGATCCTGCCGCCACTCGCCTTTATTTTTTATGCCTTTGGAAATTGGCCGCCTAAGATGAATATTGCAACTTTGTGGACAAGGTCGGCCATCCATGATCAGGCGACCGCGCCTGGAGCGCTGCCGAGAACCCCATTGTCTGCGACCGAGCCCCAGGACACGCCGGTAATCACAGGTACAAATCAAGAAGTTCAAGCCCCATCGTTGCAGGCGGGAAGGCAGTTGGAAGGCGGGCCGAACAAGAGCGACGTGGCGGTCGTGCAGCCAACGCCCGATCTGCAAAACAGGACGAGCGAGAGCGGAACGGCTGAAGACAGAAGTGCTGCGATGCCGGACATGAGTCCCGACAATGAGCCGTCACGCCATCGTGACGCGCAAGAGAACTCGCCATCCAAGATGGATAACATGACCGCGTCGACTATCCAGCCAATCGATGCGCCGCCCGCCGCGCCGGCGCCATTGCCGCAAGCCCTGCCTCTTCCGTCCGAGGTCCAAGGTATTGATGCCGGGGCGGAGTCGGAACCGAAAGCCCAAACCCCGACGATACCGACGACTACGCGCTCGGATAGCATGCCCGATACGACCACGGGCCAGCGCGCGGCATTGCAGCCGGCCTCTGGTCCCGACGGAACGACGACCGATAGCAGGACCATAGAAGGCAAAGTTGCGGCAAAGCCAGATGTGGGTAGCAGCAGCGAAGCGTCACGCCGCGAAGCTCAAGCCGGAGTTTGGACATACTGCGCCGTGGACCTTGTCCCCCTTGGCCAAATCGCTGTTCAGAAAGCAATATCCTATCGTACCTGCATCTCGCTCGGCAAAAAATGCGCAGGTAACCGGCGCTACGCCGACATTCAGTTCTTCGAGCGACCCACGATGACGTCCAAGGTTCCCCTGGAATTGTGCGACACGGAATCCTGAGGCGCTGGCTGGATTTTCTTTGATCAAAGTGTGATCCGATCGGATTGCCGCGATGCGCAATCGCTGAGTGGGCGACGCACCCCCGACCGTTATATTGCATCGCCTACGCAAAGCGAATCGACTATAAGTTGCAGCCGGATTTGGCTCCATGTGATCGGGGGGGCACATGCGCACACATTTTCCGGCGAAATGGACAGCGCTTGTCGGCGCGCTCTTACTGCCAACAATCGCCAAGGCTGCTGACTTTCCCTCGCAGCTCTGGGGTAGGTCCGTGGTGGTATATTGGAGCGGCGGCGGCCAAGACCAGCCGTCCGCTGTCAGCTCCAACGATCAACTTAGTATTTACGTCAGCAGCGCCGGACGCACCTTCAGTCGGATAACGGCTGGCGGCGCCCGAGCCACGCGTTCGGAGCAGGGGCCGATTGGCGGCACAGCATCGACCGCAGTCAGCGTGTTTTTCGAAAACGGAGCGCTGCTGGCCGATGTCAAAATGATCAGCAGCGCGCTGCGCGTGGTGATCGCCTTTGATGCCGTTTACGGGAAATGCAACGCAACTGTGATCTTCGGCAAAGAGGGAAGCGCGCCCGCTCGCGGGAAGGACATCAAGGCTACCGGCTGTTCGATTACCGATGGAAATGTGTTTGTTGGGCGGTAGGGCCATCGAGCGCAGCGAAACCTGGACCGCACGATGACTGATTTCGGCCAAATGAAAAAATATGCAGACTACATCGAGAAAGATCCATTTCGCAGAGGGTTGCATTATCCAGCGGTCGAAGAAGTTCTGGGCGATCTGAACAAGAAGCGCATCCTGGACGTCGGTTGCGGCGACGGCCTACTTCCGAGATTGCTGGCGGAGAAGGGCGCATCTGTCGTCGGCTATGATAAGGCGGCCGAAAAAGTTGCGGAGGCGCGGCTGCATAAAGACGCGCAACGGTTGGACGCCAAGTACGTTCACGCCACGCCGTATACCTTCTCGCACGACGTCCCGTTCCACGCGGCAACGTCAGTCATGGTGTTGCCATATGCTGCGTCACCTGAAGAACTGGCGGCATTCTTCCGCTCTACATGTCTGCATCTTGTTTCCGGAGGAAAATTCGTCTCCGTGGTTCTCAATCCATTGTTCTCGGCGTTTGCAACGAACTTCTTTATCCGCCGGATCACCAGGCTCCAAGACGACAAAGTGCGGATGGAATTTCTGGATCGGGCGTCTGGCAACACAGAGATGACGATGGAAAAGCATCAGTACACGAATACGCAGTATGAGCGCGCCGCCGCTAACGGCGGAATGAAGCCGGAGTGTTGGCAGAAGCTATTTGCCACCCGAGATGCAGTCGAACAAATGGGCGCGTCCTTCTGGCAGCCATGTCATGACCACCAACCCTACGCACTCTTCATCGTGCAGAAAGCATAGCAAGCCGCACCTTGGCGGGCGCTGATCCAGCTGCGCTCGCCCATGATCCGCTATGAGCAGATCATGGGCCTGGCTTTCAAAGGTCCTGACTATATGTGCTCAGTTGCCCTGCCGCATGCGCTTCCACCTCAGAAATTCCTGGAGGAGGGCATCGGATATCGGCTGCGTTTGAGGCTGAGGCCGTGGTTTTGCGGTTCCGCTGGCCGGGAGCACTGATTGGCTGACGGTTTGTGGCTGTTGACTCGCCACATCGCTGGTGCCGGTATTGTTGGCGAGCCAAGCCTCGGCTGCATCGAAACGATTCCAACCTGGCAATTTGGCTGCAAGATTGACCTCTCGCCATTTGGCGTGGCGCGGGGGCTTTTGGAAGTCTTCAATTCTGGGAAAGAATGCCTCGACGAAGTTCTGAACGCGTCGGTGACGATCGGTATTTTTCGGCCAGTTATATGCGATGAGGACAGCGGTGACCGCAATTGTCTCAACCGATTGGCCGGATGGAATCATGTCCGGATAGTCTTCATTGGTGAGCTTGGTGGGAAGGTAGTCATCGGCAAGGGGCGAGGAAAAAGAGACCGGCAGGAAATGTAAGCCGTCGGCGGCTTTCACCTTTGTCATCGATCGAGCAGGCTTGCCGGCGATCAACACCGTGGCCGCAATCTCGCCGCTCCTGAGCTTCTCGAACGCTTCGATCTGGGTCATGAAGACCTCTTCGACCTCAATTCCCTTACGCTTGAGGAGGTCTCTCATGGTATAATTGCTGCCGCTGCCAATTTCATCGAGATTGACCTTCTTGCCCCGCAATTCTTCGATTGAATTGATTTCGCGGCGTGCGATCAAATGTACTTCCTCGGTGAACAGCGGGGCGATATAGACGATCTTGTCATCATAGACGCCCATGAGCTGGTTCGACCGCCGGAAATTGTTCAAGATGCTGGTTTGCGTAATGCCAATGTCGATGCCTTTCAAATTGCGTACGTCGCGAATGTTCTGCGGTCCGCCTATGCCGACCATCGGGAGAATGCGAAGGTTATCCTTGTCGTTGAGCACTGCAGCCAGATCGTACGCCATCTGCAAGTAAGTATCGTCCGAGTTAGGGCTTCCGGATACGATGGCGACCGTGTTCTCGTTGGCCTGCTCGCTTCGGTAGATTCCAACACCTACGATGTAGTCGCCGACGCGCTCGATATAGGCTGACTTATCATCAATAGATTTTGTCGCAGGATTGAGCCATTTGAAGTCGACCCATCCGCGCCCGGGGCCCTTGGCAATCTCGACGTGCTCCCGAATCAGAAATTTTCCGTCGTGATCCTTCATGTCGTACAGGTATTTACCCCGCACCGCCGGAATTGCCGCATTCGCCCGATTGAAGCCGTTCATATCAAGGACGTAGGCATAGAGGTCCCGGTCAATAAACGTCTTCGATTTGGTGTTGATCGCTTGAATTGTCGCGTCGGCGCCATCCTTCTTAAACTTTTCTACGACGCGTTGGACCATCGCCACGGCCTCCTCCCGGGTGCCGAACGCACCCGCATGTGCGGGAAATGTGCAAACGGCAAGCGCCATGGAAACGACGAGAGTAGCTATGGCAGCTGTTGTGGGACGCATTACTTTCTCCTTCTCCAGCGGTTCAACTGCAATTGCGAGGCACAGAGGCCGCACTTGCTGACGTGGGCCGGTTTTGATTTATGCGGCAGATGATTTTTATTGGCGGGCAGGGAACGGAATCTAAAAATCAAATCAAGCGGTCATCAAGCGCTCGGAGCGCCCGCGGCCTGATGCCGTGCTGCCGTGCCAGTATGGTGCACGACGGTGCCGGTGCTTTGCGTTGCCTGCAGTTTCGAAAGAATATAGGCACCGCTGGTGTGCGCCTCACCGAGCTCTATTGCGGCATCGAAATCTGCATAGCAGAAGAGGGCGATGGAGTAACGGTCAATTGCAGCGTCAGATGAGAGGTTGGCTCTCACACGGTGCGGCGTGGACAAAAGTCTGCCGGCTGTCCATGCCTGCAGCTGATCGCCGATATTCACCAGGACGCAATCGGTCAGCGGCGGCGCGTAAGTCCACTCACCAGTGCGGCGGCGGACCTCGAGACCTCCCTGTCCTCCCTGGAAAAGAAGCGTTATCGTCGTCCAATCCGTATGTTCTCCGCACCGTGCCTGCCCGTCTTTTACCGGTCCTTGCACTGCGGGGTAGTGCAGCAGCCGCATCGTGTAGTTGCGCCTTACATGATTTTGGGTCAACAGCGGCTCCGGCATATCAAGCGCTTCCTCGAAGGCAGCCAAGATGTCGTCAACTAAGTCTCCACAGTCAGACAAAAGCGAGAGCAGCACGTTGCGGAACTGAGGCATATCGCTCGGCCATTTGTTCGCTTGATTCACGAGGAAGCTCCATGCCACTTCGGGATCAATCCGGTTGCGTACATCCGGCTCGGCGGTGAGGCGAAATGACTCCTTCAAATCACCAGGCTGCCCCCGTTTGAAGGATTGCGCCTCAAGGCCGTCATAGCCGCGGTTAGTGCGGCTGTCCCATACCAGTTCGCTTTTTCGTGCGGCGGGGAGTGAAAAAAACGCGCGCGATTGCTCAAAGGCCTCGGCAATGCGCGCGGGATCGATTCCGAAATTTCCCAGGTAAAAGAAACCGATTTCTCTACCTGCTTCGCCAATTTTATTGATGAGCTCGGTCCGAGCTCTTGGCTCACCGCGAAAAGGAGAGAAATCTATAATCGGGAGGTCCCTCGAGTGCATGTTTACCCTCCTTTAAGGGGCTTCCGGAAAGGAGCCCTGATACAGACATGGGTTTTGGTCACAAGCGCATTAGCATTAGTCAGCGAGCGGCTTGCGCCACGTCTCCGGCCCGAACCAGATGGCAATGAGGCCAACGGCATAGGCGATCGCCGTTGTCGCTGCAGCGTGAGGCAGGGAGCCGAAGGTAGCCAAGCCAAAGTATGCCACGGTAAGTGGGCCAATCGAGGTCAGGGCCCGGGAGACATTGTAGCAGATCCCTTGTCCCGTTGCCCTGACCCTGGTCGGGAACAGCTCTGGAAGGTACAGCCCGAAAATGGCGAACCCTCCCATAACAAAGAATCCGTATACCGGTGCAAACAGGAGAAGCGCATCGAGATCTTTGATGTTAAGGAACATATAGAGAGATGCCAGCATTCCGCCGAGACTGCACAAAAAGTAGAGCGGCCGGCGACCCATGATTTTGCCGCCCCACACAACAGCCGCGTATCCGGGAATACCGGCGCCCATCATGAGGATGAAGGCGAAACTGGTAGTCTTTACGGGATCTCCGTTTTGACCGACGAGTTCCCTTATCCAGTTGGGAAGCAGCGTGATGCCGCCCCAACTCCCAATCATCATCGCCGCCGCAACGACGATGCCGACGATCGTGGACCGCCGCAGTTGGGGCCCGAAGACGTCCGCAAGGGCCCCTTTTGTGCTAGCACTGACAGAAATCCACCGTTCAGACTCAGGCACCTGTCTGCGGATAAACAGAATCCATAACGCGGGGAAGAAACCGAAGGCCAGAACCCAGCGCCAGCTGTAAGGTCCGAGAACCCAATTCACGATTGCGGCCATGAGGAAGCCGATCGCAAACGACGACTGTATGAAGCCCATTGCGCCGTCCCTCTTTTCGTCCGGCAAGGTTTCAGCAACAAGCGCCGCACCCACAGCCCATTCGCCACCTATTCCAAAGGCAGCTATTCCCTGCAATCCAATTAGCTCCGCCCAGCTGCGTGCCATTCCCGACAGGCCTGTGAAGATCGCATAAATCAAAATCGTCATGACCAACGTTCGTGCCCTTCCAAAGCGATCGGCGACCATTCCGAACAGGACACCACCAACGCCCCAGCAGATGAGTTTGACAGCGATAACGATGCTACCGGCCTGTTGGATCAGGTCTCTGTCCGTGGTCTGTAACAACTCTCGCATGCTCGGAACCAGAACGAGCGTGAAGATGTTAAGATCCATGCAATCAAAGACATATCCGAGAAAAGCTGACCAGAAGGCCAGCTTTTGATATTTCCTCGCGTCTACGGTGCCACCTGCCGATTGAGGCAGCGTCGGTTGATACAGGGCCATATGTCTCTCCCTCCCTTCATTGGCAGCCAAAAGGCCGCGAGACACCAAGCCCCGACGCTGCGCTTTGCCTGAACCCCGGCCGACTCCTGGTTTGAGAAGAGATCCGGAGCGCAAATTCTGCAGCGTCCATCGGTCAGGGAATACTCCGTACCTCCCCATAAACGAGTGTCCTCACCTTAATACACCCATGGGGGCGCGGCGGTTTTGCGGCGACAGCATGGCAGCACTCTTGAAATTCTGCACCATTCCCAGGGTGTTCCCGCGACTGCCCGACATATCTGGCGGACACAAGCGCTCCGTATCGGACGAAACAAAATCGTTCCAGGAGTCGGTATTGATAACTGTTTACAGGACCTGCCAGCGATCAAGGAGCGGTGGGCCGACGGCACGGCCGGGCATCGCGGTTGCGCTCCATAGAAAATTCCCCTGGAGCAAAGCCTTCGGACTACTATGACCGTTGGTCATTCGTCCGGGTCAGCTTCAATACGGCTTGGACGCGGTTTCGGACATTAAGTTTCTGCATAATATTCGTCATGTGATGCTTTACGGTTCTCTCGGTGCATTTGACGCGTCTTGCGACCTCTTTGTTGGACAAGCCCTGCGATACAAGCGCCACAATTTCCTCCTCGCGAGAGGTAAAATAATAAGGTCTATCGTGCGTGGCGACGACTTCGATCTGTGCTTTTTTGACGAGGATTCGCGCTGCGAGGCTGGGCGCGACATAGGAGTCGCCTCGAACGATGGCGTGCACCGTCTCAACTATGTCGGGTCCACTGCTGCCCTTCAAAATGTACCCACGCGCGCCTGCTGCCAGCGTTGCCGCGACATCCTGCACGTCTTCGGAGACCGTCAGCACGATGGTCCGTACGTTTGGACAACCATGGGCAATGTTGGCAATCGCGTCGACACCGCCTCCCGGCATATGGAGATCGAGCAGGATGACGTCCGGATTGAGTTCCTGTGCTATCCTGATGGCATCGGCTGCTGTCGCGCCTTCCCCAACAACCTCAAAGCCCTCGGCCCGCTGCAGAGCGTGGATCGTACCTTCGCGATACAGGGGATGGTCGTCGACGACGGCGATACGGACTGGCCCGCGCAAAGTCGATGCCGTACTGGTCACAGAATTCTGCATCGCCGGTACCTTGGCGGCTCAAGTTCATGCTCGCTGGACAACATTGTCGCGAAGCGACCATCCCTCTTCCCACCCGGCCCGGTGAATCTACGATAACCTAATATGGTCTAATATTGTGTCATGAGTATTGATTAACATCAACGGCACGTTGAGTGGGCTGCGAGTAGATGATCCTTGTACTCAGCAGGCGACCCACACCACGAACACAATGGCGACGGCCGTGGCGACGAGGGCTGCCAGCATGGCATTTCGCTTTTGCCCTTCGTGCCAGGTAAGATTTTCCATGATGAGCAGCCGCACGCCTCCGAACGCATGGATCGCGAGAAAGAACATCAGCACGGCCTCACCGACCTTCACCGCGGGAGCGTCGCTCCAGCGCAAAAAGCTTTCGAGACGCGCCTCGCTGTGCAGGGCGAGTCCGAGCGTGAGAAAATGCACGGGCAGGAATACCACAAGCCCCAGGCCCGAGAGCCTATGCAGCAGCGCCGCAAGCCACAGCAGGTCGGTACGATGACCGGGACGGCGGGCGGTGCGGGCAATCATGGCAGCGTCACCGCTGCCACGGCCCGCAATCCAAGTCCAAGCAGCACAAAGCCGACAATCAACGCCGCGATGCCGGCGCCGCGATCGTCAAGCGGCGACCATTCGGCGACGATATTGCGCATGCCGATGGCCGCGTGGATCGATGCCGCGACGACGAACAGGGCATAGAATGCTCCCCATCCGATGTTGCCGCAGGTGCGTGCCAGGATGTCAGCCGCAGTGACGCCATGCCGGGTCGCGTAAAAGATAACCACCACATGCGCCAGGATCATCGGCGCCATGACGGCAGCTGTGGCGCGCTGCCAGACATAGAGCGAGACATTCATGCCGTACTCTCCCGACCGCGAGCGCTGATTTCGCCTTTCAGCCAGGCCTGTGCGGTGCGGCGCTTGAGGCCGGCAATCGACGCGGTCGGGTTCAAGGCCAGCGGGCAATATTCCTGACAGGACTGGTGCGAGTGGCAGGTATGGCAGCCACCATTCGCCGCAACGGCTTCAAGACGTTCCCGATGGCCGCCGTCGCGGACGTCATTGACGAGCGTCCAGGCGCGATTAAGCGCCGCCGGCCCGAGATAGCTTTCGTTCCAGCGCACCGTATCGCAGGCGGCATGACAAACGCCGCAATTGATGCATTCAATGGCCGCATTGGCAGCGCGCCGCGCCGGGCTGTCGGGCGTGATCGCCTCGGTCTCGTCATGGCGCGTCTTGGTGGGGATGAACGCGCCCCTTGCGTCACGCCACTTCTCGAAGAAGCGAGTCATATCGGTGGCGAGGTCCTTGATCACGGGAAGATTTTCCAGTGGCCCGATTTTGAGGCCACCATTTCTAACCACCTTCGACACATGGGTGCGGCAGGTCCAGCGGGGCCGGCCATTGACCGTCATGGCGCAGGAGCCGCAAACGCCGACCCGGCAGGCGAACCGATATGACAAAGAGGGGTCGAGGTGACGCTGCACATAGGTCACCACATCCAGCACGGTCTGGTTCTCCCGCTGCGGGATGGAAAACACCTGATAGCGCCCGGTTTCTGCGCCGCGCCAGAGGGAGACCTTCAACTGGAGTGTCATCGGCTGACTATCGAGATGGACTCTTCCTCCATTGGCAACACACGCCTTTGGGGCGCGCACCGGGCAAAATCGCCTTCGCCGAACGACCAAGCCGTTTCGCCGTGGCAGCGACCTTGCCCGCCGTACGCGGCGACACACGCGTTATTGCGCCCGCGCCACCGCGTTGGGGCCCACCTCGTTGCGTATCATCACGCCGCCCTTCATGACGAACTTCACGCGCTCCATCTCGCTGACATCTGCCAGCGGATTTCCGGATACGGCGATGATATCGGCGAACTTTCCCCTGTCTATGCTGCCGATTTGGCTTTCCCAGCCGTAGTTGAGCATCTGGGCGGCCGGCATGAAGGCGGTCTGCAGCGCCTGCGCCGGAGTCATGCCCCATTTGGCATAGTAGGCGAATTGATTGGCCTGCTTGCCGTGCGGGATCGCCGGGGAAGTGGCGCCGCTGCCGAACACGATGGTCACGCCTGCCGCGACAGCTCGCCGGACCGCCTGCTCCAGGAGCTTCAGGCGCGAGTTGCGGCCGCCGGTCTCGCGCAGGTCAGGTGCCTCGAGCGCGATCAGATCGTCAACCGTAGGGACGAAGTAGAGCTTTTTCTGCAGCAAAACCTTGATGCCTTTTTCATCGAGCTCGAGCAGATGATTGGGGGCATCGACGCCGGCATTGATGCAGCTGTCCATGCCTTCGCCCCCGTAGGCATGACACGCCACCTTCAGACCCAGCCGATGCGCTTCGTCCACGATCGCCTCGACTTCCTCGTATGTCAGTGACGGGCTGTTGACCAGCGTGGCGTCCGCCTTCCACATGTGAACAGGGCCGACGAAGTCCTGGGTGGTGTAGATCTTGATCCAATCGACGCCGTGCAGCTTGTTCTCGCGCACGGCCGCACGCGCCAGCCATGGAGAATTGGTGTTCTTTTTCTCGGTGAATTCGTCGAGGAAACGCAGCGACTGCGAATCCGCATAGTAGTTGGTGGCTCGCTGGTTGATCGACTGGCCGACCACCTGCATGCGTGGCCCCTGCACCAGGCCCGAATTGATCGCATCGCGCAGATCGACGGTGTTGAAGCCGCCGCGCGAGTCCATGTCGAGGACTGTGGTAAAGCCCGCTTCCAGATCGATCTGCGCGTTCGCGAGTGCAATCAGGGCACGTTGTGCCGGCGTTGCGCCGCCGGTCACCACGTGAACGTGGGCGTCGATCATGCCCGGCATAACTGTGGCCGCGCCGAGATCAATCACGCGCGCAGCCGCGGGGATCTCTACGGATGATCCGACATTGACGATCCGGTCGCCCTTGATGAGGATCACCTGGTTGCTCAGTATGGCCCCGGATTTGGAATCGAACATGCGGCCGGCCCGAATCGCGACGACCTGAGCGGGCGGGGCGAGGTGCTTTCGCAATGCTGGGTTTGGCGCAGCCCCGCCCTCCTGGGATCGTGCAGGGCCTGCGGTCACGCTAATTGCAGCGGCGAGGGAAACAACAGCCAGAGTGCTTTGCCAACGCATGGAAATCCTCCCTTTATTTCCTTGTCTGCTTGAAATAGCGCAGGTCCGGCGGCGGCTGGTTCTTGCGGGTCGGCATCAGGTGGCCGTCGCCGCCGCGATAATAGGTCTCCTCGCCAATGCGGATCAGCTCGTTGTCGCCGGCGCAATTGTACTCAAGCCATTCGGGATATTCGATCGGCAGGCGGCGATAGGTCTTCGATACTGACCATGGACGCGTATAAGCGTTGTCGATCAGGGTGATATCGTTGCGCAGGATATCGGGCTTAGCCCGGTCGAATACGAAGCGCTCCTTGACGATCGATTGGTTATCCGCGTGGACCGGCATGCCGGCCGGGTCGAGCGAGCGGGGGCCTTTGAAGTGCCGGGTCTCAACCTCAAGCACGTTGAAGCTTCCTTCGCCGGTTTCATCGATCCATTTGCCGATCGAATAGCCCAGGAAGCTCGGCTCAACGTCCTTCGGCCAATCGCGGCCGTCTGTATAGATGCGGCGGTGCGAATCGTGGACATGATCGATCCGGATGTAGGTGATTTCCGGCAATATGATGAACTCCGCCGGCTGGAACAGCGTCATCATGCCCGGCATGCCGGGCGGAAGGCAGTCGGCGCCGGGTTTCCAGTTGCCCTGACCGCCCTTGGCCTGGTCGGCGAGGCTTGCCTCCAGCACTGCCTGATATTCGGGCGTCAGAGGCGCCTGTTGACCGCGCCCCCAGGGCTTGGTCGGATCGAATGCCGGCTGGCCGCCGACACCTGGAATGCGGACACCGACCCACTGGCCCCACAGGTCCGGATACTTTGCGTCGTCGAACGCCAGCGCGACCGATGAGGTCGCAACCAGTGCCAGCCCTATGGCGCCGAGCAGGTAGCGGTATTGCATGGTGTTCCCCCTGGTCATCGATTCCATTGTGGGCCTCGTGCCGTGGGCGCGACAGGGCGTATCGAAACGGATGATTTGGACAAGCCGAAAAAGGGACCGGCTGAGGAGGAGTCGCCTGACGACGGCTCGCCTGCTGCCTGTTGTGGTGGGGAACTCGACACGCTCCCGCCGATAGCAGCTTGTTATGACGATACTGCAATGATTGAATGTACGAAAGAGGCCGTGAGCGGGCTTCACCCGTGCTAATGGTGTGTGCTTGCCTCTCGGCTGCGATCGCGGCAAAAATGGCGGAACAACTCGCCCGAATGGAGCCTCGGTGGTGCCGGAACCTGTCACGTCACGCGCTCATTTCGATCACGACGATCACGGCGAATACCATGGTCATGGCGGGCACGGTTACGCTCCCACGAATTTTGGCCACGCCTTCGCGATCGCGGCGGCGCTTAATGTTACGCTTGTGATCGCGCAGGTGGTGTTCGGCGTGATTGCCAACTCGGTCGCGCTCATCGCTGACGCCGGGCATAATCTGGGCGACGTGCTTGGGCTGCTGCTGGCCTGGGGTGCCCATGGCATGGCGCGATGGCAGCCGACCAAACGCTACACTTACGGGTTCCGGTCCGCCTCCATCCTGGCGGCGCTCTTCAATTGCCTCATCTTGATGGTGGCAACCGGCGCAATCGCGTGGGAAGCGTTGCGGCGCCTAGCCGGCACCGACGAGGTTGCCGGCATCACCGTGATGATCGTCGCCGCCATTGGCATCGTGGTGAACGGCCTGTCGGCGTGGCTCCTGATGGCAGGTCGGAAAGGTGATCTGAACATTCGCAGCGCCTTCCTGCACCTGCTCGGCGACGCGGCGATTTCGTTCGGTGTCGTCGTCGCCGGCGCCGTGATCTATCTCACCGGATGGAACCTGCTGGATCCATTGGCTAGCCTTGTGATTTCAGCGCTTATCGTATGGGGCACCTGGGGCCTGTTGCGTGAGTCCATCATGATGTCGCTCGATGCGGTGCCACAAGGCATCGACCGATCAAGCGTGGAGAAATATCTGCGCGGACTTTCGGGCGTAAGCGAAGTCCACGATCTTCACATCTGGGCGATGAGCACCACCGAGACCGCTTTAACGGCGCATCTGGTGCGTCCGGGAGCGGGGCTCGACGATAATCTTCTGCACGAGATCTCGCGCGAACTGGACCACCGATTCAGGATTTCCCACGCCACGCTGCAAATCGAGGCCGGCGACACCGGGCAAGCATGCCGGCTTGCGCCCGACCATGTGATCTGATGGTGACAGGCAAACGATCGCCGGTCTTTTGTATAGATTTTTGTATTGCAAAACGCAATACAGCCGGTTATATGGGGCCGTCAACAAGGACATTTGAAGTGGCAAGCCCCGCTAAACGCAAAGAGCATCCGTTGTCGATGCGGCTGCCGGAGGCTGACATTGCCATGATCGATCGTGCTGCCAGTCTGCGCGGCCGGTCACGCACTGATTTCGTGCGGGACGCAGCCGTACGGGCGGCCGAGGAGGCCGTCATGGAGAGCACACTTGTACGCATGAGTCCCAACGGCTTTGATGCCTTCACGGCCGCGATTACGGGGCGGCCGGCCGTCGTTCCCGAAATGGTCGAGCTGCTTAAGCGGCCGGCGCCGTGGACGACCGGCGACGCCAATAGCTGACGGCGGAGTCTTGGCGCTCTCGCCTCCGCACGCCCTCAGCGCTCGGCATGAGGTCACCAGGTTTTCGTGCGGCAAGCCCGCCCTCGATAACTGGCTTAAGACGCGGGCGTTTTCCAGCCAACGGAAGGGGTTCACGGTCATCATAGTCGTTGCCGAGGAAGATAGGGTCGTCGGCTACTACGGCTTGGCTCCGACCGCGGTCGTGCCTTCCATCATGCCGCGATCGGTCCGGAGCGGGCAACCTCCAAACCCGGTCCCCTGCATCTTGCTCGGCCAGCTCGCCACGGACACGGCCTTCACCGGCAGAGGCATCGGGACCGCTCTGCTTCAACATGCTCTGATACGGTCGGTCGCCGGCGCTCAATTGATCGGCGGGCGCGCCCTGGTGGTCAGCGCGATCGATGAAGGGGCTGCCCACTATTGGAGACGCCGCGGATTTCTGCCGTCGAAAGACGATGCTTTCATTCTCTTTCGCTCGTTGTCCGATATTGCGGCTTCACTTGAGGCGGCAGGAATATCGAATCTCCGCCAAGGATGAATCTCAATGGGCGGTGCCCCATTGCGAATGACGGTTTGTTCCCGCACACTCAGGCGACATTGGAGAGGAATCTGGGTTCTTGCGAGGAGGATTCGTTCATGCGGCTAGTGTGGCGTTCCCGATGTTCGAATCATATCGAGAAGACCGTAGCGTGGGCGGAGGCGCGCTCTTCGCACTGTGCCCAGGCAGAAAGGCCCAGGGTTGGCATGCGGAGCCTGTCATCGGGCCGGCCGAAGGCCGGACCCGGTGGCTTTGCCCGCCCTGCTGGTTGGTTTCTTGGAATCGATCTACTGGTCGCGGTGATGTTGCTTGCTTTGGCGGCCGCTGCGGTGATGCCGCCGGCCAGTGCTGCGGAGGGTGCCGTGTGCGTCGAGAATGCAACGATCGACGACTTGCAGAAGGCGCTGGCCGCCGGCCGCACCACCGCGGCCGATCTGGTGCGCGCCTACACGGCGCGGATCGAGGCCTACGATCGCGCCGGGCCGCGACTCAATTCGGTGCGCGAGATGAATCCGGACGCGCTCGCCATCGCCGCCACGCTTGACGCCCGTAAATCTGGTGAGCGCCGACCGCTGGAAGGAATTCCCGTTCTCCTCAAGGACAATATCGCGACCGGCGACGCCCAGCACACAACCGCAGGCTCGCTGGCTCTTGCCGACGCCTACGCCAATCGCGACGCAACGGTGGCGAAGCTTTTACGCGAAGCCGGTGCCGTGATCCTCGGCAAGGCGAATCTCACCGAGTTTGCCAATATTTTGGCGATCGACATGCCCTCGGGTTATTCCTCGCTCGGCGGCCAGGTTAAAAATCCCTACGCGCTCGAGGTCAATGCCAAAGGCGATCCGATCGTGCAGCCCGGCGGCTCCAGCTCGGGCTCGGCGGTCGCGGTTGCCGCTGGGCTAGCGGCCGTCGCGATCGGCACCGAGACATCCGGCTCGCTGCTGTCGCCCGCCAATCAGAACGGCGTCGTTACAGTGAAGCCCACAGTCGGGCTGATTAGCCGCGCCGGCATTATCCCGATTGCCCACAGCCAGGACACCGCCGGCCCGCTCACCCGCACGGTGCGCGATGCCGCCATCCTCCTTAATGTGCTGGCGGTGACCGACCCGGAAGATGGGGCGACGCGCGATCTGCAGCGTCCAGCGGACTACACCAGCGTCCTCGACAAGGACGGCTTGCGCGGCGCCCGTATCGGAATTCCGAGCGATCCGGCCGATCCGGCAAACGACTTCTATTACGGCCCGCTTCCGCCGCGTGCCGGCGCGGTGATGCGCAATGCGATCTCGGTGCTGGAAGCTGCCGGCGCGACGCTGGTGCGCGCGAATATTTCGACTATCGGCTGGATGGGCGGTCCAGCTACCGAGGCGGCCATTCTCAACCTCAACCCGGAAAGTCCGACCCACTATCAGCCGGAGCGGCGCCCCGTCATCTATCTCTATGAGCTGAAGCACGACCTCAACGCCTATCTGCGCGATTGGGCCAAGGGCACCAAGATGCGGACGATGGCGGACATCATCGCGTTCAACGCCGCAAACGCAGGCCGCGCGCTGCGTTTCGGCCAGGATATCTTCCTTGCCTCGGAGGCGTCCGAGGGCGGTCTCGACGCCATCGAGTATATCGCAGCGCGCCGCATGGATATCCGGGCGGCGCGCACGCTCGGGATCGATGCCTATATGGACCAACATAAGCTCGACTCCATCCTGTTTCCGGGCCGCGCCGGCGCTGCTATCGCCGCCAAAGCCGGCTATCCAAGTGTCCAGGTGCCGGCCGGCATGATTTCTGGCGTCGGCGTGATGTCGACCCCGGACTATCCCTTCGGTGCGACCTTCACCGGCCGCGCCTGGAGCGAACCGGTCCTGCTACGCCTCGCCTATGCGTTCGAGCAGGCCACCAAAGCGCGGCGCATGCCGCCAGGAGTGCCCCCGCTCGGGCCGGGGTGCGGGCCGTAGCGGTTTCGATAGGGTTGACAATCGCAACCGTTGGCATGCCTCCTCACAAATCCAGCACTAGGCGCACCGGATCCTCCAGGCACTCCTTCACCCGCACCAGGAACGTCACCGCTTCGCGACCGTCGACGATGCGGTGGTCGTAGGAGAGGGCCAGATACATCATCGGCCGCACCTCGATCTTGCCGGCCACGGCCACGGGCCGATCCTCGATCTTATGCATGCCGAGAATGCCCGATTGCGGTGCGTTGAGGATCGGGGTGGACATCAGCGAACCGTAGATCCCGCCATTGGTGATCGTGAAGGTGCCGCCTTGCATCTCCTCGATCTTGAGCTGGCCGTCACGGGCGCGCCGCCCGTAACCGACGATTTCCTTCTCAATGTCGCCGAGCGATTTCACGTCGCAGTCGCGTACCACCGGTACCACTAGGCCCCTTTCGGTCCCGACCGCGATGCCGATGTGGTAGTAATTCTTGTAAACGATGTCGACGCCGTCGATCTCGGCGTTGACGGCCGGGACTTCCTTGAGCGCCTGCACGCAGGCGCGCACAAAGAAACCCATGAAGCCGAGCTTCACGCCGTGCTTTTTCTCGAATAATTCCTTGTAATGATTGCGCAGCGCCATCACGGCGCTCATGTCGACTTCATTGAAGGTCGTCAACATGGCTGCGGTGTTTTGGGCGTCTTTGAGACGCCTTGCGATGGTCTGCCGCAGCTTGGTCATGCGCACGCGCTCTTCACGCGCCGCGTCATCGGCGGGCGCCGGCGCGCGCACTTGAAGAGCAGCAGCCGGTTGGGAAACCACGGTTGGGGCGGCGGCCGCACGCTCGATGGCGGCCAGCATATCGCCTTTGGTGACGCGGCCGTCCCGGCCGGTCCCGGGCACCGAAGCGGGCGCTATGCCGGATTCTGCGGCAAGCCGGCGCACCGACGGGGCAAGCGGCGCCTCGGCGACGGTCAATTTCGGGGGGTGGGGTACCGGAGCGGCGACGGCCTTCGGAGGCGATGCGGCCTTGGCGGGTTCAGCAGGTTTAGCCGCGGCAGGACGGGCACCCTGGTTGATCTGCCCCAACAATGCGCCGACTGCAACAGTCTCACCATCCTTTGCGACGATCTCCGATAAGACACCGGACGCTGGCGCTGGCACCTCGAGCGTCACCTTGTCGGTCTCAAGCTCGACCAGTGGTTCGTCCGCCGCGACCGCGTCGCCGGGCTGCTTGAACCATTTCCCGATTGTGGCTTCTGTTACCGATTCGCCGAGCGCGGGTACCCGAATGTCGGTCATGGCACTCTCAGTCCTACTCTAGCGCATCATCGAAAAGCGCCTTGAGCTGCGCGAGATGCTTGGAGACGAGCCCGGTCGCGGTCGCGGCAGAGGCGGGCCGGCCGACATAGCGGGGCCGGCGCGATGCGCCGCCCACCTGGTTGAGCACCCATTCGACATAAGATTCGACGAAATGCCAGCCGCCCATGTTGCGGGGTTCTTCCTGGCACCACGCGACTTCGGCCTGCTTGAATCTGCCAAGTTCCTGCACCAGGGCTTTCATTGGGAACGGATAGAGCTGCTCGACACGCAGCAGATAGATGTCGTTGATACCGCGTTTCTCGCGCTCTTCGTAGAGATCAAAATACACCTTGCCGCTACACAACACGACCCGCCGGATTTTGTTGTCGGGTACGAGAACAGTTTTTTCGCCTTTGCGGAACTGGGCATGATCCCATAACAGGCGATGAAATGTACTACTTGGTCCCAGTTCGTCGAGCCGCGAAACCGCACGCCTATGGCGGAGCAGGCTTTTCGGCGTCATCAAGATCAAAGGCTTTCGAAACTCGCGTTTGAGCTGGCGGCGCAGGATGTGGAAATAGTTCGCTGGCGTCGTGCAGTTGGCGACCTGCATGTTGTCCTCGGCGCACATCTGCAGAAAACGCTCAAGGCGTGCCGAGGAGTGTTCCGGACCCTGGCCCTCGTAGCCGTGCGGCAAGAGGCAGACCAGCCCTGACATGCGCAGCCATTTGCGCTCTCCGGACGAGATGAACTGATCGAATATGACCTGAGCGCCGTTCGCGAAATCGCCGAACTGCGCCTCCCACAGCGTGAGTGCATTCGGCTCCGCGAGCGAGTAGCCGTATTCGAAGCCGAGCACTGCCTCCTCGGACAGCATTGAATTGATGACCTCATAACGCGCCTGATTGGGAGCCACATAATTGAACGGCGTATGACGGCTCTCATTTTCCTGATCGATCAGCACCGAATGGCGCTGCGAGAACGTTCCGCGCTCGGAGTCCTGCCCTGATAGCCGGACCGGATGACCTTCCGTGAGCAGGGAGCAGAAGGCAAGCGCTTCCGCAGTTGCCCAATCGATCCCGTCGCCGGATTCAATCGTCTTGCGGCGGGCATCAAGAAACCGTTGGATGGTGCGGTGTACATGAAAGCTCTGTGGCACCGTAGTAATTTTGGCACCAATGTTTTTGAGCAACTTAAGGTCAACGCCCGTATTGCCGCGCCGTGGGTCATCAGATGTATCCGGAACCGTGAAGCCGGCCCAGCGGCCGTCGAGCCAGTCAGCTTTATTGGACTTGTAACTCTGGCTCGCCTCCAGTTCGGCGTCGAGTCGGGCCCGCCAGTCGCGCTTCATCTTCTCGATCTCACCGTCGGTGACAATGCCTTCGACGATCAGTTTTTTGGCATAGATTTCCAGCGTGGAGGGATGGGATTGGATCCTTTTGTACATCAACGGCTGGGTGAACATGGGCTCATCGCCCTCGTTGTGACCGTGGCGCCGGTAGCAGAACATGTCGATAACGACTGGCTTTTGGAATTTCTGCCGGAATTCGGTGGCGATCTTCGCAGCGAACACTACAGCCTCGGGATCATCGCCGTTGGCGTGGAAGATCGGTGCTTCGATCATTTTGGCCACGTCTGATGGATAGGGCGACGACCGGCTGTAGCGCGGATAGGTCGTGAAGCCGATCTGGTTATTGACGATGAAATGTACCGAGCCGCCGGTGCGGTGGCCGCGCAGTCCTGAAAGGCCGAAGCATTCCGCGATGACTCCTTGGCCGGCGAATGAGGCATCGCCGGATATCAGCAGCGGCATGGCGCAGGTTCGATCCTCAGGGGTGGCGCCGAGTTGGTCCTGTTTGGCGCGCGTCTTGCCAAGCACAACCGGATTGACGATTTCCAGATGCGACGGGTTGGCGGTCAGCGAAAGATGGACGTTGTTGTTATCGAATTCGCGATCCGAAGAGGCGCCAAGGTGATATTTGACGTCCCCGGAGCCGTCGACCTCGTCGGGCGACGACGACCCGCCCTTGAATTCGTGAAAAATGGCGCGATGCGGCTTGCCCATCACGTGGGCGAGAACGCTCAGTCGGCCGCGGTGCGCCATGCCGAGCGCGATGTCCTTCACGCCCAGGGCGCCGCCGCGCTTGATGATCTGCTCGAGCGCCGGAATCATGGCCTCCCCGCCGTCGAGTCCAAACCGCTTGGTGCCGGTGAATTTCAGGTCGCAGAACTTCTCGAACCCCTCGGCCTCGACCAGCTTGTTGAGGATCGCCCGCTTACCCTCGCGGGTGAAGGTGATCTCCTTGTCGGGGCCTTCGATGCGCTCCTGAATCCAGCCCTTCTGCCGGGGATCGGAAATGTGCATGAACTCAACGCCAAGCGTCTGACAATAGGTGCGCCGGAGGATGGCCAATATCTGCCGCAGCGTGCCGAATTCAAGCCCGAGGACGTGGTCCAGGAAGATTTTGCGATCGAAATCCGTATCGCTGAAGCCATAGGTGCGCGGATCGAGCTCCTGCGCGTCTTTCGCCGGCTCCAGGCCGAGCGGGTCCAGATTGGCGTGCAGATGGCCGCGCGCACGATAGGCGCGTATCAGCATGAGCGCCTTGACGGAATCGCGCGTTGCCTGCTGGACAGCGCCAGTGGAGACCTCGACACCCCTGGCCTGTGCCGCGGCTCGCACCTTATCGCCGATATGCTGCTCGACCTCCTCCCAATCGGCATCGAGCGCCGCGATGAGATCGCTGTGGGGGGCTGGCGGCCAGTCGGACCGTTGCCAAGAGGGACCGCGGGCATTTTGGACCACGTCCTGCCCGGCGTCCTTGAGGCCGGCGAAAAACAACTGCCATTGCGCATCGACAGCGTGTGGGTCTGCCTCGTAGCGCGCATAGAGCTTATCAATGTAATCGGCATTGCCGCCATAAAGAAACGAAGTAAGGGCGAAAGCTGAGTTCGCGTCCTGGCGTGACATAGAGAGTGATCCCAAGCTGCAATCTGGGGCTTAGCCCCATCAACCCCGGCTGGTCGCAGGAATTATGCCAAATCCAGCCCGTCGCATCATGTACACTATATTTATGTAGCTTTCGCGGTCGCACAATTCGTCGACACCAACCGTCATTTTCGATCGATCGCAACTGCACCGACAGCGAAAACACGGTATTATGGTATTGGCAGGACTATCCTCTCTGATTGTAATTGATCCCCGCCTTTCATTTGGGACGCCTGCCGTTCGCGGAACTCCTACGTGAGTCATTAAGGGCTGGTACGGTGCGGGAGAGAGCGATACCGATATCGCAGAGGATTTTGAGCTGAACAAAGATGAAGTGCGGAGGGCGCTAGACTTTGAGCAGGTCACTGGGCGGAAAAAACAAAATCGAAGCTACGCTAACGTCTTATTTTGACAGAAACTTTGGGAAGCGCTTTCTGGAATTACTTCGGCAGGCTAAGCCGCCGTCTCGCGTGGAATATCATCATGATCCAAAAAATAAATTTAAGTTCAAAGACACGACACGAGGTGATGAATGGTTAACCATAGTC
>Ga0126369_10000598_pt1 | contig 23888 bp, 19 predicted proteins | sample PanSoiMetaPlot_1_FD_109646 | JGI IMG/M metagenome (GOLD analysis project Ga0126369, IMG submission 109646) | Tropical forest soil microbial communities from Panama - MetaG Plot_1 | ecosystem: Environmental > Terrestrial > Soil > Tropical forest > Bulk soil | place: Panama | collected 2016-02-17
CAGCCAAGATCGACGGCACGTTGCAGCGAGGCCAGCGACTCATCGTCATCTGAGCCCGTCCAACCACCCATCCCCCACATGCCGTAACCGACTTCGCTAACCTGCCAGTTGGTACGACCAAATCGCCGGTAGTTCAATTTGTTCCTCCTTGCAAAGCGATGTCGCAGTATACAGTGAATTACAAAGCCGGCAACTTCACAGGAAACGGGGCAGTAGCCCGACTGTAAAGGAGGGCTCTCTCTCGAACTACAAGCCCTCCCTTACGGTCGGGCTACTGCCCCGAAGTGTTGCAGTGACAGTACCGCGAGTGTTAGCGAACGGATCAGTCAGCCCATTGCCGCAGCATGGCCCTTTGATGGTCTGCGCGAGGATTCGCATGATCCGGTCGCTACCGCTCCCGGTACTGACACGCGCAGACGGTCGAGCGAGTCTTCGATGATGCATGGAATCGATCATGACTAACTCTCCCTCTTTGTAGTATCGTTCGTCCGCTTTTTCACCACGTCATAATTCATCAGGTCCAGGAAATCATGAAAGCTGCTCGAGTTGTCCTGCTTGTCGCTTGTTCTCTGGGATTGTGCGTCGCCACATATTCGCAGCGGCGCGATGCAAACCGCCAACCGCCGAAGCCGCGCACGTCTGACGCCAAAACCGAAACCAAACCGGTAAATGTCGCGCCGCGGCCGAACCTGGCAAAAGAACCAACGCTGTACGTGGTCGGATATGCGCATCTCGACACTGAATGGCGCTGGGAATATCCGCAGGTCATCTCGGAATATTTGACCAAGACTATGCGGAACAACTTCGCGCTCTTCGAAAAGTACCCGCACTACATTTTCAACTTTACCGGCGCCAACCGTTATCGGCTGATGAAGGAGTATTTCCCCTCGGACTTTGAACGGCTGAAGTTTTATGTCTCGACCGGCCGCTGGTTTCCGGCCGGATCTTCGATGGAGGAAGGCGACGTGAATTCACCGAACGCCGAATCGATCATTCGCCAGATTCTCTATGGCAATAATTGGTTCCGCAAAGAGTTCGGCACCGCCAGCGATGAATATATGCTGCCGGACTGTTTTGGTTTTCCGGCATCGTTGCCGAGCATTCTCGCGCACGCCGGCATCAAGGGTTTCTCCACGCAAAAACTTTCTTCCGCCTGGCAGCCCGCGCCCCACGTCGGCGGACCAGACTCGCCGGAGAAAACTCCGGTCGGAATCCCTTTCAATGTAGGAATATGGGAGGGCACCGATGGCCGCACCGTGATTGCCGCGCTCAACCCGCTTAGCTATGGCAGCAACGTTCAGTATGACATCAGCAAAACCGCGCCCCCGCCGCCCAGTCCGGATCCGGCCCTGACCCCACAGCAGAACCAGCAACGCACCCGGCGACAGGAAGATTGGCCCGAGCGAATTCAAATCAACGGAAACCTGACCGGCGTGTTCGCCGATTATCACTATGTCGGAACGGGCGACGTAGGCGGCTCTCCGAACGAGAGTTCGGTGAAGTTGATGGAAGCAATTACCACGAAAGCTAAGACATCCCTGCCGCCGCTGTTTCCCTTCGGGTCGACGCCGCCTCCCGCGACACCGCCGGTGCAGGTCGGCGACGGGCCCATCCGCGTGGTCTGGTCCAAAGCCGATCAGATGTTTCAGGACATACTGAGTTGCTGCTCGACTGAGCGAATGCCGCGATATAAAGGCGACCTCGAACTCATCAATCACTCAGCCGGTTCGATCACTTCTCAGGCTTATCAGAAACGCTGGATGCGTAAGAACGAGCTGCTGGCCGACGCGGCTGAAAAGGCTTCGGTCGCTGCGGAATGGCTGGGCGGCCGTACCTATCCGCGCGAAAGATTGAATGGCGCCTGGACCCTGGTGATGGGCGGACAGTTTCACGATCTGCTGCCCGGCACCGCGACGCCGAAAGCGTTTGAGTACGCCTGGAATGACGACGTGGTCGCCATGAATCAATTCGCCGGCGTGCTCACCAGCGCCGCCAACACTGTCGCTGCGGGACTGGACACGCAGGCAAAAGGCGCGGCCATAGTCGTCTACAATCCTTTGAATGTCGATCGCGAAGATATCGTCGAAGCCAGCGTCAACTTTGCCGGGGGCGCGCCGCGCGCCGTCCGCGTCGTAGGACCGGACGGCAAGGAAGTGCCTTCGCAGTTTTCAGCCGGCAAGGTTCTGTTCCCGGCCAAAGTTCCGTCAGTAGGCTTCGCCGTCTATGACGTGCAACCGGCTGACTCATTCCTTTCTGCCGGCGATTTGAAAGTCACTGAATCGTCCATGGAGAACGGCCGCTATCGCGTCACCATCGACAAGCAAGGTGATGTGTCGAGCATCTTCGACAAGCAAGTCAATCGCGAATTACTGTCAGCCCCAATTCGCCTGGCGATCTCAACCGACAATCCGCGCCAATGGCCCGCCTGGAACATGGACTTTGAAGACGAGCAGCGCGCCCCCCGCAGTTTTGTTTCCGGCGACGCCCGGATTCATGTGTCTGAAGCCGGTCCCGTGCGCATCGCCGTCGAAGTGGAGCGCGAGACTGAAGGCTCAAAGTTCGTCCAGACAATCAGACTGGCAACCGGAGACGCCGGCAATCGTATCGAGTTCAGCAATGTGATCGACTGGAAAACCAAAGAAGCCAATCTCAAGGCCACGTTTCCGCTCACCGCCGCCAATAATCTCGCGACCTACAATTGGGACGTCGGCACCATTCAGCGACCGAATGAAGAGGAACGGCAATTTGAAGTTGCTTCGCATCAGTGGATTGATCTGACCGACAAGAGCAGCGCGTACGGAGCGACGATCTTGACCGACTGCAAGAACGCTTCGGACAAGCCGAACGACAATACCGTGCGGCTGACGTTGATTCGCACGCCGGGGACGCGCGGCGGTTATACCGATCAGGGCACACAGGATATCGGGCGCCATGAAATTACCTTCGGGCTGGCCGGTCACGCCAATGACTGGCGCGGCGGAGTTGATTGGCAGGCCCATCGCCTTAATCAGCCGCTCATTGCCTTTCAAAGTCCGGCGCACAGCGGCGGCCTGGGAAAATCGCTCTCCCTGTTACGAATCAGCAGCGACCGGGTGCGTGTGATGGCGTTCAAGAAAGCCGAGCTCAGCGACGAACTAATCGTTCGCCTGGTTGAGATGAACGGTCAGGGCGCGGCGAATGTTCACGTCAGCTTCCCCGCCGGAGTCGTCGCGGCGCGCGAAGTTAACGGGCAAGAGCAACCAGTTGGTCCGGCGAGTATCAGCAGCGGCGAACTGGTCACTTCATTTGGCGCTTATCAACCGCGCACGTTTGCGATCAAACTGGCGCCCGCCAAGACCAAAGTCAGTCCGCCGTCATTTCAGGCGGTGCCGCTCGATTACGATATCGCGGTGGCCTCACGTTTAGGGCGCCCGGCGGACGGCGCCTTTGACTGGGCGCCTAACAATCAAGGCGCGCTGCAAGGCCGAGCCTTGCCGGCTGAGCTATTGCCGCGTCAGATCAATTTTGGAGGCATTCGCTTTGATCTCGGCGTCACAGATCGGGCCAATGCGCTCGTGCCGCACGGCCAGACAATTAATCTGCCGGCCGGAAAATATAATCGCATCTACCTGCTGGCCGCGGCGGCCAACAACGACCAGAAGACTTCGCTGCGGGTGGGAGAAACAACCAGCGACCTAACCGTTCAGGAATGGACCGGCTTCGTGGGCCAATGGGACGATCGGATTTGGCGCGCGACTGAGACGCAACTTCCTCCGCCGCAAAATTCGCCGCCGGGCACGCCGCCGCGCATTCGCGCCAACTCCTACGGCGAGATGATCGGGCTGCGTCCCGGCTACATCAAGCGGGCCGATATCGCCTGGTTCTCTTCCCAGCGACGGACGCCCGATGCCGCGGCGGAACCTTATGCGTATTCGTATCTGTTCGCCTACGCGCTCGAGGTTCCGGCCGGCGCGAGAACGGTTACGCTCCCGGACAACGATCGCATTCGCATTCTCGCCCTCACCGTCGCGGACGAACCGTGGTTGGTGACCCCGGCGCAACCGCTGTATGACACATTGACGGGCCGATAAGCGATCGCCCGTCCTCCAGCCCGGGCGTTTACGGACGGGCTGGAGAATTTGAATAAGCGCAGCGCAGCCTCCTGAAAGGAGACCTTGTTCACGAATTTTTCTCTAGCCCAGCCGTTCACGGCTGGGAATGAGACGCCGTCATTTTGAACGCAGCCTCCTTTAGGAGGCTTTTAAAAGGAGAACAGACATGTCCCACGTCTTTCACCAACTCTATTACCATTTCGTCTGGGCAACGAAAGGTCGTGAGCCCCTGCTCGACCGCACTTGGCGTGCGCAATTATTAGATATCTTGAACGAAGAGGTGAAGACTCGCGGCGGTTGGCCGATTCGGCATAATGCAATGCCGGACCACGCGCACCTGCTCTGCCGCTTACCACCGACTGTGTTCATTCCTGATTTCATCGGCCAGTTGAAAGGGGCAACCTCTTTTCGCATTAACAAGGAGGTTCATCCAAGATTCAAGCTCCATTGGCAAGAAGGTTATGGAGTATTGACGTTGCGGAAAGATGAGTTGGAGAAAGTGTCAACTTACATCGATCGGCAGGAGGAACATCATCGACGCAATACGCTTTCGGAACTTCTCGAAACTTGTGAGACCGAACAGGATGATTGGAATAAACTCATCAGGGCGAAAGCCTCCTGAAAGGAGGCTAAACCGAATTTTCCGCTACGATTTCCCAGGCGTAAACGCCTGGGCTAGAGAAAAGGCACATCCGGATGCCGGGCACACCGTGTTTTGGATTACGGCGATTGTGTCGCTACTCGCTTTAGCGTATTCCACCGCACCCGCCCAAACCAAAATTACCGTCGATCACAACAGCGGGGCGGCGATCAATGCCGAATTCAAATTCAAATCAGTTCCCGCGCCGGCCCGAAATGACGCGGCGGCTCAGGTGCGGGTCTTGATCGTCGACGGTGAGGCCGATCCCAACAGCGCCGGAGTGTCGGCGCTCGTCGATGGAATGCTCCCGACCTCGGACGATCAGCCGCGGCGCAATTTCTTCATCACCGGCGGCAGCGGTGGCGCGCGCATCCTGATGGACCTCGGACATGTCATTGAGGTCGCGCAGATCAATTCTTACTCGTGGCATCCGGGTTCGCGCGCTCCACAGGTCTATCGCGTCTGGGCCAGCGACGGCACCGCCGCAAATTTCAACGAAGCGCCCAAGGCCAACGTCGATCCGCGCAATTGCGGCTGGAAAGTGATTGCCACGGTCGATACCCGCTCTGATGACGAGACGAAAGACGGCGGGCAATGGGGCGTCAGCATTAGTGACCTTTCCGGCAGTCTCGGAAGATTTCGATATCTGCTGTTTGATTGCTACGTGACTGAAGTGGCGGACGATTTCGGCAACACGTTCTACAGCGAAATTGATGTCGTGGCCAGGAAATAAGCCTACCCGGAGCCAACGGGTCAGTTATCAGCGTCGTCCGCTCATACTCACCGCCGACCCCGGCCGTTGACGCTCCGGTACCGACCTTATCTCGCCGGCGAGCTGCAAAGTGTTCGCGAGTCGATCCAAGAAAAGCGCCTGATGTGTTCTCTTAACAAACGCTGGCGCAGATGACGGGTGACCCGAGACAGTCAGCCACACACAAGCGACCACGAAAGAAAAATCCCCTGAAATCAATTCCGGAGCGTGGCGACCCGTTTGCTTGACTCATGGCGACAATGACGGCAGTTGAGCGCCTACACCTTCATGGGATTCTGCGGCGGGGTACCCCGAAGCGCGGTTTTCATTACCGGCACGCCGGGGGTGCGAAGGTGAAGGCGCCGGACCTGAAGCGGATCGAAGAGCTGAAGATTCCGCCGGCCTGGACCAATGTGGCGATCAACGCCGCGCCTAGTGGTCGGATTCAGGCGGTGGGCCAGGACGCGGCGGGACGCTGGCAGTACATCTATCACGAGAGCCATACCCGGGCTCAGCAGCGAAAGAAATTCCAGCGGCTAATTGCGTTCGGCGAGAGTCTGCCGAAACTACGCGCCACCGTAGCGCGCGATCTGCGATTGCCCGGATTGCCCAAAGAGCGGGTGATGGCCGCCATCCTCAGAATTCTCTCGATGTCGTTTCTGCGTCCGGGCAGTGAGATCTATGCGAACGAAAACGGAAGTTATGGGATTGCGACGCTACGCCCGCGCCACGTGACGGTGCGCGGCCATCGAATCACTTTTGAATTCGTCGGCAAGTCCGGGCAGCAGCATACGCGCGAGATTCGCGATCCGTTAGTGGCCGCGACTCTGAAGGAGTTGCTGAAATATCCAAACCGGCGCGTCTTTAAATATGCGGGTGAAGACGGCAGATTCGTGAACGTGACGCGACCGACAATCAATCGCTATCTGAAACAACTCCTGGGCAGAAACTTCAGCGCCAAGGACTTTCGCACCTGGGCCGGGACTCTGGTGTGCGCGTGCGCACTGGCGCGCCGTCAGGCGGCGAATCCCCTCGACGGAACTGCCCTGGCAGCCGCGATCGAAGAGACGGCGGAGACACTAGGCAACACCCCGGCCGTCAGCCGCGACGCTTACGTTTGCCCCGCAGTAATCACGTCGTTTGAAAAGGGAGAAGTGCTCCGCTGCTATTTTCAAACCTTGCAAAAGCTGACCTCTTATCGCGGATTGAAGTTGCATCGCGCTGAAAGGGAGTTGCTGCGATTATTGAAGAAGAGCGTGGGCTAGCGTGTCAGCAGCCCGACCGTAAGGGAGGGTGGCCCAGCTTTAAACGTTCTTCGAGGTGACGGTTGCCCTCCCTCACGGTCGGGCTTCTGATACCACTTGACTAAGGCCATCGACGCCCGATAACTTCCTCTTCGATCTCCCTTTGATCGCGGATCTTCAATTGCTTTGACCGCAGACGGGCCACCGCTAACTTCGCTTACATGACCCTCAAAAGAAGAGCATTCCTCAAACGACTCTCCGCAGGGATTGGCGGCGCCGCAGTTTTCGTCGGACTAAAGAAAGCCGGAGCTGTCACCGTCGCGGCCGCTCCGCGAGCGCGCCGACTGGTACTAATCAAGATCGACGGACTGCCACACCGGCTGGTGGATGAATTCACAAACGAGACCGATCCCGAAACCGGCAAGAGCCGCCTGCCGTGGGTCAGGCACGTCTTTTATGAGAACGGCACTCGCTTGAATAATTTCTATGTGCGCGGCATGAGCCTGTCGGCGCCGTCGTGGTCGCTGCTGGACACTGGCCAGCATCTGCAAATCAAGGGCAACGTCGAGTTCGATCGGCTGACCTTGCACGCCTACGACTACTTGAACTTCATCCCCTTTTATATGGAGAACCTCGCGCAGCAACATGTCGATATGCCGGGCGTGGAGGTGCTGGAAGAACTGGGGACACCGCTCCTGCTTGACGCCTATGCTCACGATGAACGGTACCAGAGTTTTCAACTGTACCAGCGCGGCGTGCACTGGATGACCTTCAAGAAGAGTCTCAAGACAAGGTTGGAACGCTTCGGCGGCACCCAGGATGTGATCGACGAATGGACCACCAACGGTCTGGAGTTCCGCCATTTTATCCAGGACCAATTGGAACGCGATCTGATTCAGAAGCTGCCGGATGAGCGGGTGGGTTATCTCGATTACTACACCACTGACGTCGATCACCGGACGCATCACAATCGCGATCGTGAATCACAACTGGCCGCCGTCCGTGAAGTCGATGCGACCATCGGGCGCATCTGGACCGCCATTCAAAAATCGTCGCTGGCAAAAAACACTGTGCTCGTGCTGGTCTCGGATCACGGCACCAACACCGATCCAAATGTCATCAGTCAGGGATTCAACCTGGTGAAGCTGCTCGGCAGCGCGGCCGGCGGCGGTCATCACGTGATTACCAAACGCCGTTTGATGATGGACTATTCGCTCAAGGGAATTTATCCATTCGTCCCTTTGATTACCACCACTACTTCCGATTCCTATTATCTGAAGGGACAGAGCACCGATTATCCGACGGGCCTGCTTGATTTCGACGGCAACGAACGTTCGGCCATTCATTTGCGCAATTCCGATCTGAACCTGCTGCACATTACCTTGCAGCAAATGCGGGACCCCGGGCTGAATGACAAGCTAAGGCGCGCAGTTACGGATCTTTTCTTTACGGTGATCGATCGCAACCGCGATGAATGGCAGCGGCTGGTAAACGAATTGACCGAAGAGCTAGCGGCGCTGCACCGCTTGATCGAAAAACAACAGCCTATCGTGGCCGCGCTCCCCAAAAAGTGGACCAAAGAAGATCTCGATGCGGGTCGCGATCAGGATGCCCACCGCGAGTCTGCCCGCCTGGGGCTTTGGACCGCGACTGAGAAGGACTATCGAGAGTACCTGCCTACGCTGACAAATCTGCTCGCCTTGCGGCCGGATAATTTCCAGCCGCTAAAGATCAAGATTGAAGATCTCATCGCCAAAGGCGCCATGGGGAGATCCAACTCGATCTTTCAACTTCAGAATTACGTGGTGGGCTTGTCGCCGCAGGGTTTCGTGCTGCGCGATGACGGCTCAATCGACACTGAGAAGAGTTTCGTTCGGGTCAACTATTTTCCGGTTATTCGCGGAGTCACGGTCCGCAACAATGTTCAGCCCGGTGTCAGCAACGAACCCATCGAGTTTGTCGCGGCCCGCCTCCGGGCAGAGGACATCGCTGCGGGCCTGGTCGATAAAAACGTCGACGAAATTGTCTGGCTGTACCGCGATGAAGCGCGACAGGCGCTCATTCTCTCGCGCCATGAGCCGGCTAAAGGTCTGTGGTTGCGTTACCTGCCTGTCAGCGGGTTGCAGCAGGCGGCGGATCAAAAAATTACCTTTACGCCGGCGAGCTGGCGCGACGGCCTGCCCTTCCGAATTTGGGAAGACCCGAAATTGCGGACACCCGACGAGCGCGAGGTCTGGTTCAACGAATGGCATACCGAACGCGAATGGGTCAGCGCCATTCACCGCACGGATCTTTCGACTTGCGTGGTGGGAATTCACGAACAATTTTCGCGGCATGAAACGCGCACCACAAATATTGAGGAGGCCGGTATTTCTCCGGATGAGCGGCTGCTGCGCCGTTTCCGTTGGCGGCGGCGCAGGCTAGTCGAGGCCGACCTGTTCATTCATGCCAGCAATCATTGGAATTTCGACGTAAGAGGTTTCAATCCCGGCGGCAATCACGGTTCGTTCTATCGCGTCTCGACGCATTCCACCTTGATGTTTTACGGCGGTGAAGACACGCGCATTCCCCGCGGGATGCAGATTGATGAACCTTACGACAGTCTTGATTTAATGCCGACGCTATTGGAGTTCACGGGCGAAGCAACCGACGGCGTTCCCAGTCCAGCCCTGATAAAGAAAGGCTTTCGCCAGCTTGCCGGTCGCGTGATTCGAGAGTTGTTTTAGGAATTGAGTCAAAAGATCATTGACTCATTGATTCATTGACTCATTGATTCATTGACTCATTAATTCATTGACTCATTGACTGAAAGTATCAATGACGTAAATGAATCAATGAGCAAATGAATCAATGAATAAATTCACAAAAGTCTGCGGCTCCGAACGGATAGTGCGAAGCCGCAGCTTGAAGTTTAAAAACGTACCGTCGATGATACCGGTTCTTAATCGCCCTTCATATTTATTCCCTTGTTCTGGAGCACTTTGATTTCCACGCGCCGATTCTGCGCGCGGCCGGCGGCCGTTTTATTGTTGGCCACTGGTTTGCTATCGCCGTATCCGAAGGGTTGCACTACGCGGCGCAAATCCAAACCGTGTTTGAGCACCAGGTAATTGATCACCGCATCGGCGCGGGCTTTGCTCAAGGCCTTGTTCTTCGCAGTCTTCCCGGTAGTGTCTGCGAATCCAGTGACCTGAACCAGCCAGCCGTTGGCGTTGCCCTTTGCTTTTTCGGCTTTGCCCCACTCAGCGATTTCATCGATCGTCTTCCTCGCCGTGGCATCAAGCGCGGAGCTACCGACCTTGAACAATACCGGAACCATTCTGATGGTCTCGTACTCATCCAGACCATTGATCCGATTGTTGGCCAGGGCCGCATCCTTAAATGCCTGATCGGCAGTCTTCTGCGCGGCTTCAGCCTTGGCTCTGGCGTCGTTGGCTAAGGCAGTGTTCTCAGCAATCTGCCCTTGCATGCGCTTGGCTTCCTCGGCTGCCTCACGGGCTGCCTGCTCAGCTTTGGCCAGCCTGACGGCGTTGTCCGCGGCCACTTTATCGGTCTGCTCGAGCGCCTGGGCTGCCCGCAAATCCTGCTCGTCGAACCTTACCCAATCAGCAACCAGTCTACCCTCGGAATCACCTTTGCCCTGGGCTTGCAGGCGCAGGCCGCGCATGATGTAGGTAACCGGGTAATCCTTCTTGCGCATACCGTGCGAAGTGACGTCTGTGCCGCCGGTCAGGAGAACCGTTGTTTCGGCGCCATCAACCGCCCTTACCTTGAACTCGTCCCCATTTCGCGAACTAACAACGCCCTGGACCTTCTGTTTCGCTCCCTGAGGCACCTGAACAGGGCGGGAATTGTCCGCGGTTTGGGCGTATGCTCCGAGCGCCGTTAAAAAGAGAAGACACGTAACGGCGACCAATCCTACAAAACTTTTACCTCTTCTCATGTGTGCTCCTTTCTTTCGTTTAAAACTAAGGAGAATCACTTTCGTGATTCTCCTCGTTCTTTCCACTCCGGAGTGCGTCGATCATTCCAAAGGCGACGAGCTATGCTGGTAACCAACCAGACTTCTGGTTCGACGATCGCCATCAGCTCGCGACCGGATATGAAACGTACTGCCAATGAGGGACCTTAGTTCCCCTTCATTGAGATTCCCTTGTTCTGCAGCACTTTGATCTCGACACGTCGATTCTGGGCGCGACCGGCAGCCGTTTTGTTATCGGCCACAGGCTTGTTCTCGCCGAATCCGAAGGGCTGCACCAGCCGGCGCAAATCCATTCCGTGTTTCAGCACCAGGTACTGAATCACCGCGTTGGCGCGCTTCTCGCTCAGGGCCTTGTTCCGCGCGGTTTTGCCGCTGGTATCGGCGAAACCCACTACCTCGACCAACCAGCCATTGGCATTGCCTTTTGCTTTTTCGGCTTTGGCCCACGCCGCGGCTTCGTCGATGGTCTTCCTGGCTTCGGGACTCAGCACGGCGCTATTAACCGCGAACAAGACGGGAATCAATTTGATGGTCTCGTACTCGTCCAGACCATTGATCCGATTGTTGGCCAGGGCCGCATCTTTGAACGCCTGATCGGCGGTCGCCTGCGCCGCTTCGGCCTTGGCTCTGGCTTCGTTGGCCAGCGCGGTGTTCTCGGCGATTTGCCCTTGCATGCGCTTGGCTTCCTCGGCGGCCCGGCGTGCTTCTGCTTCAGCCGCTTCCAACCGTCTGGCATTGTCCGCGGCCAGCTTATCGGTCTGCTCCAGAGCTTGTGCCGACCTCAAGTCCTGCTCATCGAACCTCACCCATTCGGCCACCAGTCTCCCTTGGGAATCTCCCCGACCCTGCGCCTGCAAGCGCAGGCCGCGCATGATGTAGGTTTCGGGATACTGTTTCTTGCCGACTTTGCCATGGTCAGTGATTTTTGTGACGTTGGGGCTGAGCAGAACAGTCGTTTCGGCGCCGTCAATGGCGCGCACTTTGACCTCATCCCCGTTTCGAGAACTAACGACGCCTTGAATCTTTTGTTTCGCGCCCTGTGGTACCTGAACCGGACGGGCATTGTCCGAGTTCTGGGCAGATACGCCTGCCGCCGTCAAAAAGACAAGGCAGGCGGCGGCGACTAGCCCGGCTAAAGACCTAACATTTCTCATTGGTGTGCTCCTTTTTGTCTGGGTAAGAGAACCACCTCGATGGTTCTCCTTAATTCTTTCCAAATCTGGAGCGCGGGAACCGGTTACAGAGGCGACGAGCAATGCTCCCGACCGACTAGACAATCCTGTTCTTCATCGCGGCGGCATCCAACCTGCTCCAGGCGGTTTGCGTTCTTATCGGTCACTGAGATTGTAGAAAAGAGACTGTCTCAGGAAAACTGTTACTTTTTACAGGGAAGCTGAAATGAACTACGGGGCAAATGGCTGTGACATCGACCAGAGGCAACAGTTTAACCGGGCCTTGCGGCTGGTGAAACGAAGAATCAGCTGGCGAGGTGCGAACTGCTGAAGCCTTTTTGTTTGGCAAAATGGAGTGTCGGAGAAACAGATAGAATCTGACGCTTCACGCTGGCAGGACGCCGGATCCGATTTCTTCTGCGCAGGTTAAGGTGATTAATCACAGCCACCACGCCCCTTGCTCGCTCCGCAGCCTTTTGCGCTGCCAGCCGGTCCACGCGAGCGGGCACGGTCCCTTTAAGATTCACCACACCGTTCAACGACAACACGCAAATTTCCTTCAAGCGACCGTCAGTCGTCAACTTGATTTCATTGAGCACCCATTGCTCGATTTCGCTATCGCGCATTGTCAATATTCAACCCTCGCTCTCAATAATTGAAAGAAGCGGCGCAACGACATCTGAATTCTTCATCTCGTCACGTCGCGATTACCATGCAGATGATGCGATCAAGGATTTATCGATCGCAGCAGCAGAAATGCTGGCCCTGCCTCCAATGCATACTACCGCGTCGGCCGGAGACGAGAGCCTAAACTCGGGGGCGAGAAGTCGGATACTGTCAATTCTTACAGCAGAACACTTAAAGTGATGCGGCAGGTGAGGCTGCTGCTTGGTAACGCGTCCAAACGGGCTACATCGGTTCGGGCGGACCAAACCGCGCGACCACGACGGTGATGTTGTCGGTGCCGCCCGCTGCCAGCGCCACTGTCTTCAGGTCCTCGCAGGCTTTAACGGAGGAAGTCGAATTCCGCAACAGAGAGGCTACGGTCTTGTCGTCCACCATGTCAGATAAACCGTCAGTGCACAGCAACAGTTGATCGTTCTCTTTTAGTCTTAGACGCCGTACCTCTGGTTGAATTCTGGCCCCCAAAGAGCCGAGCGCCGCGGTCAGCACGTGCCTCATTGACCGCGCCACCGGATCGGTGCCGCTGAGACCGGCGTCGATCAATTCCTGGGCGACAGTGTGGTCTTTCGTCAGTTGCGTCAGGTTGCCGTCGCGATAGAGGTAAGCGCGGGAATCGCCCACATGTCCGAGGACCAGATTGTTTCCCAACGTCACGGCGGTAGTCAGCGTCGTGCCCATGCCACTAAGCGAGGCGTCAATATCGGCTTTCTCCTTTAGCGCCTCGTCAATTTTCAGAAAGCGATCCTTCGCTCGACCGAGCACCGTCTCCACATTCTCAGGCAGATCAAGACCCAGGACCCAATCCGGTGTTTCGATGACCAGCTCGACCAACTTCGTCAAGGCGGTGCGACTGGCGACTTCTCCACCGGACATGCCGCCCAGGCCATCGGCCACCACCATCCCGTAACCGGTCAAATCATAATCAGGAGGAATCAACGATCGGGTCAGGTTGGTTTCGAGGGCCCGCAGCGAGCGGCCAAACTGGATCACCAAATAGTGGTCTTCATTATTGGGCCGGACATGCCCTTCGTGCGACGTTCCGGCGACGTCGACCGACATCAGGGCGCCGGGATCGAACCGAAACTTTTGCTCCGATTCTTCCAGCTGGAATTCCTGTGTGATTGCCGATTGTGCTTCCGTTTCCATATGGGTTTCAGTGCGCATGATGTGCTGGTTGCGCGTTTAGAAACGCTGCATAGTGCCTCCCGGCCGGCTTAGAGGTTGCTCGCGGCGAGCATAGCGGACGATCGCGGAGACGGTCGCCTGTCAAAAATACTAGTTGGTATTGCGCTCGGCTGCGGCTAGGTTAGATTGCGGATTGGTTTATTTTGATCGATCATTAGCCGGCGTTTCGATTTAGACTGAGCTGAAAATCATGAAAAGAAGAATTTTGCTTTTGGCGTTTTTGATCTGCGCCCTCGCAGGGGTGGTTGTCGCTCAGGGTTCAAACGCCTTTGAAGATGCGCAAAAGTACCGCGATCAGGTAAGCCAATTGAATGACCGGGAGGCGGAGATCAAGATTCGCTTAACCGAGCTCGACTATCAATTGAAGCCGGAGAACATCGAACGCGAGTTTGCCGGGGTCGGCTCAGTCCACCCGGAAGAACTACGCGAAGCCCGGCGCAAACAGCTGCAAACCGAGAAGGACAGATTGTTGGGTCAGATCTCAGAGATCGGCCAGAACAGATCACAACTCCAGACCCAGATTCAGCTGACGGAGTCAAAGGCCTATTCACAAAACGCAATGGGCCAGGCTTCCCTAAAACCACCTCAAAACCATTGGTTGGCATTCCTGCTGACGGGCACGATCTTTCGGCTGGCCGCTTTGGTGTTCGCGCTGATTGTGGTGGCCATTGCGCTGGTCGCCGCCAACCGGCGGCGGCAGACATCGCCGGCCGGCCCTGACGCCAACTAAAATTTCCAGCTAATCGACGCGCTTATCCCGAGATCGTTCTTATCGGCCTTGATGGGCGGGCGACTGTCAAAGTTCTCGTACAGGTGAAATCCCCACCAAAAATCCTTGGCCAATTTGTAATTGAGATCTGACTTGAGCTGCGTCCGCACCCGCCCAGGGGTCGTCAGACTCGGAAAGACCAGCAGGTGTGAGGTCAGGTCTGTCTTTGAAAAGCGAAACGTGGTGAAGTCGAATCCTCCCACGGCATCCGCATTAGTAGTCCATTGTCGCGCCGGCGCCACTTTGTACTTCTCGCGGTTGGCGGCCACACCAAAAAAAGTAGAGAAGCGCGTGCGTTCGGTCCGCACCAGATTTCTTCCCAGGATCCCGCCACCCGTGATGCGCAATTCCAGGCTTTGCTGATCGCTGCGTAACAAATCAAACAGCCCGCCGGCGAACCATCTGGGCGACACTTGTTTTCGATAATCGATATCGAATTGGTTTCGCGCGTTGCGGGTGCCGTGCGTCTGGCCACTGAACGCTGAGTCGATGCTGCCCGTTACCGCGTGACTGCCGCGGCGGTAAGTGGCCGTAGCAGTCAACTCCGTCTGATACTGGTCGTTGCCACTGGTGTAGTTAACGCCCAGCCCAATCGATCCTTCGAGCTGCTTCCAGAACCTTGTTTCGATGGGAAGAATTCTGAGCACGTTCATTTGACTGACCTTTACCTGACCTCCGGACCCGATCAGAAAGTTATCGCCACCGCCGTTATCGTCGAGCTTGAAATGTTCGGCGAACTGGTGGCCGTCGGTCATCGAGATCAAATACGGATCCTTGCTTTCAAGCCGAGCGACTCTCGACCAGTCGAGCTCAACGGACTCGGCCATGTAGTCAGCTTTGAAGGTCAATTCTCCGCGCTGCAGGCTTTTGATTTCCCCGGTCATGCGATCGCCATTGGTCATGACTACGAGATCGTCAGTGTGCTTGGCCTGCGCCGCCGCTGTGCAGGCGAACAAACAGAGCGCACACTTGAGGGCCATCGCGGTTGTCTTCAGCCAGGTCTTCCTCACGTTAAACCTCCAAAATCCGGTTGGGTACCGCATCGTTGACACAATCGCCTGAATCTTAGGAAAGAACCGTCCGCTGTCGGCACTGTCAATAGATACAGTTCAGCAGCTTGAAGCGATAGCGAAACCTCCCGCCGCAAACGGCTTAGCCCTGTAAAAACTGACAGTTCCAAACCATTTGCCTCGCCGATAATCTCTGCGCACCTCGGACGATCTCTATTTTCGGACGATCTCTATTTATGGAAAGGTGACAACGATGAAGAGTACGAAGGGACTGAAGGTTCTTGGGCTCGCACTGTTAGTCCTGGTCGCGGCGGCGGTTTCGGCTTCGGCGCAGGATATTAAGTACAATTTCATGCCCGGCACCGATTTCACGAAATACAAGACCTACCGCTGGGCGCGCGTCCCCAATGTTCAATATCCGGATCAAATCATCGATACCCAAATCATCGGCGCGATTGACTCGCAGCTGGCACTGAAGGGTCTCACCAAGACCGACGGTGAAACCGCGGACCTGGTAGTCACCTACCAGGCGGCCGTCAATTCCGAGAAGCAATGGAATTCCTTCAGCAGCGGTGATGGTGGCTGGGGTTACGGACGCTGGGGCGGCTGGGGTGGCTATGGCGGCATGTCGACGACCACGACCACCAGCGAGACCATCCATATTGGCACCGTCGATGTGGACATTTATGATGTCGCCACCAAGAACCAAATCTGGAAAGGTCAGGCCACCAAGACACTTGGTTCAGGCAAGGATCCTGCAAAGGTAAACAAGAACATCAATAAGGCCGCGGAGAAATTGTTCAAGAAGTATCCGCCGCCGGTAAAGAAATAGATTAGAATAGCCAACCTATTCGGAACGCGTATGAAGGCTGCAACCATCCTGTTCGCGTTTTTCGCACTGTTGGGCGTCGCCGCTATTGCCGGGCCGGCGCCCAGCAGTTCGTCTCAATCACATGAAGAATTTGCGGCGGTCGGCCAAATGCCGCCTATCGCCGGCAGCCCGATGGTCGGGTCCGGGGCCATCGCAAATATCACCATTTCCATCGACAGTTACTCGAGCGATGAAGAAGCCCGGACCATGTCGGAGGCCTTCACCAAGGGTCAACACAAGGCCCTGCGAAAGTCTTTGGAGAAAGCATCCATAAAAGCCCGCATCTCATTTGAGGGTCGCAGCGGGTTTTATGAATTGAAGCTCCTGCGATCGAAGAAGACAGCCAACGGCCGCGAGATTTTTGGTATCGGCGAGCGATCGGTTCGCTTTCTCGACGCCTATTACTCCGGGCGATCACACCTCGAAGAATTTGGCATTATCCAACTCCAACTAACGAGCAATAACGGTGTCGAAGAAGGCTCAGGCACGCTGATTCATAAAGCCGCTATCAAGACCCTCTCGCCAGACGCGGTGGTGCTCGACAATCAAGCCATTGACCCGGTTCGTTTGACTGTGCGCAAACAGTGAAGCCGGGCTAACAACTCGCTCCAGACCCAACGCCCATCTCCGATCGTTCCTCGATCGATCACAGCTGCACGTCCCAGCCTCGGGTGAACGCTGTAAAAAATGACAGTGTCCGCTGCTTACGGTTCTCAATAGATTGACGATGCCGCTAAGAACCAAAACTGCCCGACGCTCAATTTTCCTCAGCGGGTCACTCGTCGAGGATATGGACCGTAAGGGTTTTGATGAACGACGCCTGCAAGTCTTCGGTGTCGAACGTCGCAATGAACGAGTGACGCAGACCGCTGTGCCAGAGAGGATCCACCCGGATGAGCAAACCTGTTGAAGAGTTCTCCGCGACTTCGGCGAGGACCAACGCGCTCCCGACTGATACTCCCGCCGCGGCTCCCGTGGAGACTTCGTCGACCGCGTCCAAAGAGCGGACGCGCAAACTGCTGCGACATGCGCGGGCCACGCCGCTAGCGTCGATCTTCGGCAGCGGCTTTCTGGTGATTGTGCCAATTCTGAATGGTTCGGTTGGGCCTTACTCGGTCGTGGCGATGGCTGCTGTCTGCGCGCTGGCCTACGCGATGGGCTCAGTCATTCGCTACAACATCCGCTACGCCGAGCCGGTCCTGGAATCAGGAGATGCGTCGGCGCGGATTGTCAGATACGAGCGCACCGCCAATCTGGCGCTGGTGCTGGCTTACGCCATCTCCGTTTGCCTCTACATCCACATTCTGGCGGCATTTGTTCTTGGCTCGATGCAAATCAACAGCCCGCGGCGAGAGAACCTGCTGACCGTCGTCATAGTCGCGGGGATCGGATTGCTCGGCCGATTTCGTGGCCTGGATATGCTCCTGATCCTGGAGCGATGGGCGCTGCGCGTGACCGGCATATTGGTAATCCTGCTGGTGGTGGGTTTCATTTTGTTCGACTGGCGCGCCTTCACTTCCCATACTTTGGTCTGGCCGGTGTTTCCCAAGCAGGATCTCTGGACGGTGCTGACCGTGGTGGGCGGCACGCTAATCGTTGTGCAAGGGTTTGAGACATCGCGTTATCTCGGCAGCGAATATGATCGTGAGATGCGCGTCTGGTCCTGCCGCAGCTCGCAAATTGTTTCCACCATCGTGTACCTGATCTTTGTGGCGGCCGCGACCCCGTTGATGCATTTTCTCGGCAACCAGGTCCAGGACAATCGCCTGTTGATCCTGGCAGCCAAGGCGGCGGTGTGGCTCCCGATTCCCCTGGTCTTTGCGGCCGTACTTAGTCAGTTCAGCGCGGCGGTTGCCGACACGGTGGCGGCCGGCGGCAATGTCGAAGAATCGACGCAGGGCCGCGTCGACGCTCAGCAGGCATATGTTTGGGTCTGCGGAGTCGCAGTCATTCTGGCTTTCGCCTCGACCCTGACGATTCTATCGTTCGCGTCGCGCGCCTTCGCCTTCTATTATTTTCTGCAATGCCTGGTGGCAATCTGTGTCACCCGAAATACATTACAGAAGGCAGCCATCGGCTTTCTGGCAGCGATACTCCTGTTCATTACGCTGTTCGCCGTGCCGGCAGGCTGAGAAGATCGCGCAGTTGACCAACGAGCTTTCTTTATAAGGGGGCGCAGCAATCCGGAAATCACTGACATCGCCGGTTGAACTCTCGGGCGACATGGCGTGGCGACTAACATTCCCGCGAAAACTTCCCGGCGCTAAGGTGTGGGCTTCGCTGGCGTTGCTGCTGCCTTCCTTTCTGTGGTCCCACAGCGCTGCCCAGGAGATGGAGCCGCGCGCGTATTCCCGCGCGCCGGTGGGCACACAATTCGTGCTGCTGACTTACGGCTATCAAACCGGTGATGTCCTGACCGACCCGTCTTTGCCCTTGAAGGATGTCCAAGTCAAACTTCATTCATCAGCGTTTGGATACGGCAGAACTTTCGACCTGGCCGGCAGGCAGGCCAGCGTAGGTTTCGCGGCGCCCTATGTTAAGGGGAACGTGAGCGGAATAGTTTTTGAACAGGCGGAGCAGGTTACCCGTTCAGGCCTCGGAGACATCCGCGTGCGGTTTGCTCTTAACTTGAAGGGATCGCCGGCGCTGAGCCCTAAAGAGTTTGCCGCCTATAAACCGCGGACTACCATCGGCGCCAGCCTCACGATCGCGGTCCCGACCGGACAGTATGATCCGGCTCGATTGGTAAACATCAGCTCGCATCGCTGGGCCTTCAAGCCCGAGGCGGGACTTTCCAAACCGATGGGACGCTGGACGCTGGAGACTGCCGGTGGTGTATGGTTTTTCACCGAGAATAGTAATTTCTTCGGCGGCGTGCGGCGGGCACAACAGCCTCTGCTCTCAGTCCAGGGCGATGTGATCTACACCTTGCGACGCCGCATGTGGTTGTCCTTTAACGCCACCTATTATCGCGGTGGTCATACGACCGTTAACCACAAGGTCAACGCCGATAGTCAGGCGAACTCGCGCATCGGCGCGACCTATTCCCTGCCCCTGAACCAGCGCCAATCACTTAAAGTGGCCTGGGCCAAAGGCCTTACCACGCGCTTCGGCGGCTCGCTTAATACGATTCTCGTCGGCTGGCAATACACCTGGGTAAAGAAATAGAAATTGACCGGGTCAAACCAGTCGCGGCCGCAGGAGGTGTCTGAGTTTTGTGCGGGCGCGGTGCAACTGTGATTTCGAGGTGCCTTCAGAGCAGCCGAGCAGCTTCGCGATCTCGTCGTGCTTGTATCCGGCAATCGCAAACAGGACGAACACTGCGCGGCAACCGCGGGGTAGCTGGCCTACAGCCAGTTGCAAAGCAATCCGGTCCGTAACATGAACCGATCCCTTCGGCCGGATGCGGGGCTCCAGGGACCAAATGTTTTCGCAGTCGCCGGTTGTTTGCTCTCGTCGCGCCGGCCGCCGCATATGCATTAGCACCAGGTTCACAGTCAGCCGGTGCAGCCAGGTGCTGAAACGGCTTTCGCCGCGGTACGATCCGATCTTACGCACCAGATGCACGAACACATCCTGCGTCAGATCCTCAGCCTCGGCCGGGTTGCGCGTCATGTGCAGGCATACGGCGTAAACCTGCCGGTGATGCTTTTCGTAGAGATCGCCGAGCGCGCTGACGTTTCCCTGCGCGACCGATCTGGCCAGGAGATAATCAGGATTTGTCGAGGGCGGTGATTGAGGGCTGCATAGCCTTAAACCGCGACGATCTTCTTTGTCCCGAGTCCTTGTATTGATTACAGCCGCCATCGTCGTGTTTTCCTGAAATCTAAATCGCCCGGCGCACTTTTTAAACTGTTAGAAGTTACAGGTGAGTTGCGGATGAGGCTCCAGTCGGTCAACCCTGAGAACCACTACCTGGCCCCGTCCCTCGCCTATAACTTTTGACAGTTACGAGAGCTGCCGCAGGTAATTAGCCTCGCGTCGACCAAAAAGTGTCTAACGATTCCTAATCGGACGCACTGACCAGATCAGACAATCGCGGTGGAAACTGAACAGATTACGCTCGCTAAAGCCGAGACCTTGTCGATGGTGGTCGACACTTCGACTCGTCTGGCGGTGGAGCGCACCAGAGTCGCTTATGATCGCACCATGATGGCCTGGATCCGGACCGCGAGTTCCCTGATTACCTTCGGTTTTGCGGTTTATAAGTTTATTGACATTGATCAGCGCCGGCTCCACACAGAGTTCGATGGGCCCCGAATCTTCGGAATTGCCATGGTCAGTTTTGGACTGATCTCGCTGCTCCTGGCAACCATCGAAAATCGGCGCGACATGCGCCAGCTCAACCTCGAAGGCGGCGACCAGCGCCGTCCGCTGGCCCGTACTTTAGCCCTCCTGATTGCGGTGCTGGGCATCCTAGCGCTGGTCATAATGCTTTTGCGCAGTTAAATAAGCCGCCCCGCCCTCCATTCTCAGACTGTAATTTTTGACAGTTACTCAGGCTTGCCGCGGCCCCTACGATTCCAGTACCGGATTGATCCCCGTCTGGGCTGAAGAGTGTGGAGGCATCATGAGAACCAACCAACCCCTGAAACGAGTGAGACTAATCACGGTGGCTTCGTTAGCGGTAATTCTGACGACCATCCCGTTGCTGTCGGTAATGGGACAATCACAGGAACCGCAGAAGCCGTCATCTGATGTGCAACAACTCAAGGAGCGAGTGAATCAGCTCGAACAAACCGTCGAAGAGTTGAAGGCGGAGCTGAAAGCTGTGATCGCCGCAAAAGAGAAAACCGACGTAGCCGCAGCGGAAAAGATCGCCGCGCCGGCCGATAAGACGGCTTCGACAACCGTACCTTCCGCGACCACAGCTCCGGCGACCAGCGCCCCGGACGCGGCGGCCAAACCCAGCGGTGGACAAGCAAGTGGTGAAAGCTCGTTCAGCGTCTATGGGTTCGCAATGCTTGATGCTGGTTATCAATTCAAACAGGCTGATCCGAATTGGTTCGACACAGTGCGCCCGGTGAAGCTCCCGGCCTTCAAAGATCAATTCGCGCCGGACGGAAACGCCTATTTCAGTGTCAGGCAAACGCGCCTTGGCGTTAAATCGTCCACGCCGACCAAGTACGGCGAGTTGAAGACAGTTTTCGAATTTGAAATGTTCGGCACCGGCGTTGATGCCGGACAGACAACCTTCCGGCTGCGTCACGCTTACGGCGAAATGGGCCAGTTTGGGGCCGGACAATACTGGAGCACCTTTGTCGATCCCGACGTGTTTCCGAATACCAATGAGTATTGGGGACCAAACGGCATTGCCTGGTTTCGCAACGTGCAGTTCCGCTGGATGCCTTTGAAAGGTAAGAACTCAGTCACCATCGCTTTGGAGCGGCCCGGCGCGAGCGCCGATCTGGGCAAGGCGGCCGACCGCATCGAGTTGACCGGAGTTCGTCCGAAGTTTCCCTTGCCCGACCTTACCGGCAATGTCCGCTTCGACCGACACTGGGGCCACTTTCAGGCGTCCGGCGTCATACGTCACATGCAATGGGTCGACAGTCTGGCGGACAACTTCGATCTCAGTGGCAGCGCCACCGGCGCGGGTGTCGGACTCACCTCGGGCTTGAACTTGAGCAAGAAGGATGTGCTGAAGCTCTCATTCGTTTATGGTCACGGCATTGAGAACTATATGAACGATGCCCCCGTTGATGTGGGCATCGCGCGCACGTTCTCTTCGAATCCGCGGGTGCCTATCAAAGGCGTGCCGCTGCCCATCACCGGCGTGATGGCTTATCTGGATCACACCTGGAACAAACGGTTCAGCAGCTCGTTCGGTTATTCCATGCTGAACATCACCAACTCTGACGGTGAATTGCCGAGCGCGTTCCATCGCGGGCGCTACGCCTCGGGCAACCTGCTGTTTTACCCGGTCGATAACGTGATGATCGGCAGCGAAGTGATCTGGGGACGGAGAGATAATTGGCTTGACGGCTTCCACTCGGACGACGTGCACGTTCAATTTTCGTTCAAGTACAATTTCAAAAAGGAGTTCAAAGTAAATCAATAGCCGACGCACTACTGTTTCAACGAACGAGGTCATGACCCGGACGAGTTTTTGCAGCCTGACGGCCGCCGGCAGAGGTGTGCGAGGGAATTTCGAACGCATCATGGACACTGGCCGGCGCCGGGTGGGTTGGAATTTGCGCTCGTGAACAAATAATCTGCGCGTCAACTTCGATGAAGGTGACGCGCGGCTGAATCAGGAGGCTGGTGATGAACACCAAGAGACACTGGTCGTCAAAGCTTTTACCGGCGGTTGCGGCAGTTACATGTGTCAGTCTCGTACTGACGGTATCGCCTTGGGCGCGTGCGGCGCGCGTGGCGCCGGAAAATATTTCACCTCAGTCAGCAACTATCCCGCCCGATCAACTGGATTCTTTGGTCGCTCCCATTGCGCTCTATCCCGATAACCTCCTAAGTCAGGTGCTGGTGGCCTCCACCTATCCGCTGGAAATCATTCAACTGGAGCAGTGGCTGCAGCGCAATGCCGGGCTGGTCAAAGACCAGCATAAATTGGCCGAGGCGGTGAAAAAGCAGCCGTGGGATCCGAGTGTGCAGGCGCTGGCGGCAATGCCTGATCTCGTCAAGCGGCTGTCGGACGATATTCAGTGGACCACCGATCTCGGCAACGCCTTTCTCGCGCAGCAGAGTGACGTGATGGATGCGGTGCAGCGCATGCGTCATAAAGCCCAGGACAAAGGCAGTCTGCAATCCAATCAACAGCAGACGGTCCAGGTGCAGACGGTCGAGAGTAAAGAGGTGATCGTCATCGAGCAGGCAAACCCGCAAGTGGTTTACGTGCCGTCATACGATCCGGCCTATGTCTATGGACCAGCCGTCTATCCGTATCCGTCGATCTACTATCCGCCTTACTACGGCGGCGCCTATGCTGCGGCGGCGATTGGCTGGGGCGTCGGCTTTGCGATGGGAGCGTTCTGGGGCGGCGGCTGGGGTTGGGGCTGCGGTTGGGGGCATGGCGACGTCAACGTTAACTGGAATAACAACTTCAATCGCAATTCAAATTTCAACAACTTCAGCGGCAATCGGATCAACAGTGGTAACCGGGTAGGCAATGGAAACCGGGCCACCCAATGGCAACACAACCCGGCGCATCGCGGCGGGGCGCCCTATCGCGATCGCGCCACCGCAGACCGGTTTGGCGGCAGCGCGCGCGGAGACTCGCTAGCAAATCGTCAACGCGGCGCGCGCGATCAAATCGGACGGCAAGGCGGTAACCTCGGCAGCGCCAACAGACCTGGCGGCATCGGCGGGCGCGGCGGCGCCGGCGGCCCCAGCGTCGCCAACCGCGGAGGCGCCGGCATAGGCGGCAACGGGATGGGTAATCGCGGGGGCATTGGTAACGACGGCGTCGGTAATCGCGGAGGCATCGGTAACAGCGGCGGCGTCGGTAACCGCGGTGGTGTGGGCAACCGGG